>Ga0315276_10000042_pt1 | contig 89640 bp, 146 predicted proteins | sample YL17G05_0_MG_FD_204542 | JGI IMG/M metagenome (GOLD analysis project Ga0315276, IMG submission 204542) | Sediment microbial communities from Yellowstone Lake, YNP, Wyoming, USA - YL17G05_0 | ecosystem: Environmental > Aquatic > Freshwater > Lake > Sediment | place: USA: Wyoming | collected...
TGGTGTACTACCTGCTGGCCCGCTTCGTGCTCCAGGTGTCCCTGAAGCCGGCTGATTTGGTTGTGCCCGCTGTTCTGTTTGTGCTGCTGACTCCAGGTGTGCTTCTGACCCTGCCCCCCGGCTCCGCAGGTGTGTTCCGCTCGGCCCAGAGCTCCCTGCCGGCGGTTGGTGTCCACGCGCTCGTGTTTGCTATTGTGTTTGCGACCCTGCGTGGCACTTTCCCCCAGGCGTACTAGGTGCGTACGACACGTCCCCTTATTTTTATCATAAAACATAGATGAAGCACCTGGTTATTGGACCAGGTGCGATGGCATACTTTGCGTTTGCGGGTGCGCTCAGTGCATTGAAAGATTTCGGTGCACTCAACGACCTCGAAGATATTTCCGGTTCCTCGGCTGGTTCCATTTTGGCTCTGCTGTACATATTGACGAAAGGTGACATGTTACGCGTGATGGAATGTAGTATAGATGTTCCGGTCGGAAACCTTATAAAGCCGGTCATCAAAACGCTCATAAAGTCGTTTGGTCTTGTCGGAACAACAAAGATTCGAAAGATTTTCAAGACCCTCGTCCGTGATTTTATGGGCAAAGACGACGTGACGTTTGCAGAGCTGTATGCTCATTGGCCGGTCCGGTTACATGTCGCAGCCTGTTGTATCGAACTGTCGACGACGCATTACTTTTCGGTTGACACATCACCGAACATGTCTGTGCTCGACGCAATCACCATGTCAATTTCGGTTCCATTTTTGTTTGCGTCTTTCCAATACGGGCCATGGCATTACATCGATGGTGGAACACTTGAAGAAAGTCCATGTGGGCCCTTTATAGGAAAAGATTCGGTATGCGTCATTCGTATGAACAAATGGGGCATTGAAACAAATTTAAAAGATCTCAAATCGTATGCGATCCAAATTATTAATTCGGCAATGTATCTTCGGCACAAGTATCCACATTTTCCAACTGTGCTCGTCGATGCCGACAATATTTTCGATTTCAAAGTGTCGTCTGATGCGAAGATTCGTATGTTCGTACGGGCTTACATATCATGTAAGAACAACCCTCCTCGGTTTGAAACGTGTCGTACTCGTACGCCCGAGCCAGAACCGTGTATAGATCCATCACATCTCTGGCCGGAGTGTGACGCTGCTCCGGACAGCCTACAAACTCTGCCAGATGGCACAAACGAGACGATGAATTTCCTGCGGCCGTGTACGCCTCCCAAAACCGAGGACAGCGACACGTCAGAATTCGCTGTGTGCACACACGAGACACACGAGACCAGTTTACCAAACGACAACACGTGTTCGGGTAGGCTATCGGATCCTTTGTGAAAATACCAGTCTTGAGACGCTGGTCCGTCTTGTTCAGGAATTCAACGTCGCGGTCAATGGCATGTCCGAGCCACGTTCCATCGTCGGCCACCACGTCGCCGAGAAACTTCTCGAGCGCATCCTTGAAATCCATGATGAGAATTTCAGACTGACCGAGCTCGGCAGCGTCCAGATACGTCTTGGCCAGTTTCTTTTGAACGTCGTCCATCTCGCGTACGGATGCGTCCAAAATGACATCCCGGATGATAATCGTCGTGAGCGGACCGTGCGTTACACGAGCCGCTCGAGAATAGACGGGCGTCGAACCTCGGCCGCGACTTTTCCAGCCTTTTTCAACCGTAAATGATACTGGCATGTAGCTCACCGAGTGGACAAACCCCTGTATTGTCGATTCAAAGTCGGCGATAATCATCTTTGCTGTTTCAACGTCTCATTTTTTTATATCTACGCCTTTTATAATGAATACTCCCCGTGAAATGGTAGCCAAACTACAGAGGCTTGCGAACCAAATTGATGAAAAGAGCCGCGAGCTCACAAAACTCCATAAGCGTCACAAAATGGCATCTCAGGGGAATATGAAATTCGTAAACGGACGAGTTAACAAGGACACGTACACGAATGCAAACTACATGAGAAACGTACACAATGCCATGCGGATTGTGTACAATGAGCGTAAACCATTGATGAACAATTACAACCAAAGTGCTAAAAAGTATCGCGAATTTTTGGGACTACCCACCACAGGTAATGGGTATATACGAGGACCTCTGTACAAGGGGAACTGGCAGAAGAAAAATCAGGTGAACTTCTCGAGAGCTAAGCGTGGACCCACCCCGAACGTAACGAACCTTTACATAAAATATCAACCCTTTGGAGCTACATCTAGTAGAGGTGGGGGAGGCGGCGCCGCACGTGTTTCACTCGGTGCATCCTACTACAAGTTTCATCCGAATAACCAACTCATGAACACTATTCTTAAAAGAAATAAAGCGGGAAAAATCATAAGCAAAACTTTACTAGCACGTATATACAGACCTTCTAACAAGAACAAAGGGAACGAAGGTGGTGCAATGTTCAAAAAGGCATTGGCTAGTTTTCATCGGACTTAAAATGTAATATAAACATATAGTACGAATGCCTACCATTCTTCGGTCTGGCTACACGGCCCACCGTCGTGCCATGACGATTCGCGTCCCGGCGAGCCCAAAACATAAGGCGTACACGCGGTACCAACGCGCGAAATCAGTCCGCGTCAGTCCATCCCGTGTGCGCAACACCGGTTTGCCAGGCAAGGGCCCCAAGACCCTGCCGGCCATGCGTGCCGGTGCCCTGTCCGTCTACGGCTATTCGACCAGCGCGCCCAACAAAGTTCGTCACCAGGCGCTGACTCGCGCCGCCAGTGCAAACTCTGCACTGTCCGTGATGCGTCGGTTGGGTTTGATTGCTGTGTATACTCGACGGACCATTCCGCGCACGTCCCGTATGTACCTCGCGAACCGCAACTGGGTCAGAAAAAGTCTGATGTAAAAGTAATAATGCAGCAACGTGATATACTCCTGTACCTTCTGGTGGCGATTGTCGCATACATGATGTTCTTCCGTCAGGTGTCGTGGATCAAGGTCCCGAGCCCGTCGGACAAGCCACGTAACCCCCCGCCATTTATGATGGGTAATAAGTAACATGGAAGAGTGTCCAGTCTGTCTAGAGTTGTTGACTGGCACGGTGGTTCACTTGGGATGCTGCAAAAAGATGGTTCACATCCAATGTTATACGCTCAAGTGTCCAATGTGCCGTTCTGAACTTCCAGTGCCAGTACATGCGGTTGAGCCTCAGCATGTTATAGTTCCAGTACCGGTCATGTATTCTCCGCCTCGGAGGGAAAAACAATCTCGTGTGCTTTTGGTGTTTATAAGTGTTCTAGGTACAGTTTTGATTACAAGTAATTTTGTAACCTTACATTAAATGAAGACGATTCGTATGTTTTTGTTGACCCTGTTGGCCCTCCTGATTTTGTACATGTTCTGGACCATGTCTCGGCCGCCAGTTCGCGCCCAGGCTGATGTTGACCAGAAGACGGTCAAGGGCTTTGCGGTCGCGTCTACTGACGTTTTCGCATGAGTATCAGCATGAGTCCCAAAACAAGCGCAGCGATTGCGCCCATAAATATTTTAGTCCGCTCGGTGTCCACAACAGGCGCCGGCAGACTTTCAGGTCGTTCAGGTACAATCGGCACGTTCACCGTGTGTACCCGCAGCGTAAAAGAGTTGGTCTCGAGCCCGTTAAACACGAGCGGAACGCCGCTCCGGTCGATCCATCGAATCGTCAGGCGTTCGAGAGAATCGAGACGGGAAGGAAACTCGATGGACATGGTATAATCCGTAAACTCTTTGAATGATTTGATGCTTCCGCTCGGCACGTCCAGTGGGATGATCGCAAAGGATGTCGCGGCCGTGTTACTGAGCGTCGTCCGAACGTTACTCGACGATACCAGACGTCGAGCGTCGAGCGTCGTCGGTGTGCGAAACTCGGCAATGTCGAGCCATATGTGCTCGTTGAGATTCAGATCCACGACGACGGCCGATTTCACGTAGTTTGCGGCTGTTCCGTACGTTGTATGATTTGCGTAGACTGGGTTTGACGCCACGGTTGACGAAGAGGTAGCCACACCGACCGGAAGTCCAAGAATGGTTGCAATCTCGGTCGTTCGCGGCAAGACGCTCGTGAGCGAACCGTAGAATATGAACCGTCCCTCGGCCGAGAGGTAGTCCATCTTGGCGGTCGCGGCAGCCACCTGAAGCGACGAGTTGAATGCGGAGACGAGTGAACATGTCGAATAAAATCCTGGACTGAGTGACACATTTGACGTGCCGTTGATTGCAATGACGTTGGCACCGTTCGTCAAGTTGTACAAAGTGTTTGGAATGACGGCCGACACGAGGTCAACTTTTGTGACGTTTCGAATCGGATTGGTCAGGTGGAGTGTGAACACGTTTCCGGCAGGATAAAGTGCCACGTCGCGCTGGGTCGAATCTGCATAGACGAGAAACGTCATCCTAATGTACATCTGTATAAAAAATTACACGCTTGTACATGTATGGCGCGAGCACTTATTGGTACGTATGCTCGTCGAATCTGGGAAGAGCTCGGACCTGGTTTTTCGGAGCGCGTATACCATAATGCCATGGAGGTGTGTCTTCGCAAAGGATGTATTCCGTACGAGACCGAGCGTGTCATCCCGATTACATTCGAGGGTCACACGCTTGGAAATATGCGGGCGGATCTCATTGTCGATCAACGTCTGATTGTCGAGCTCAAGTCCGTCCGGGTCATAAAGGATGAACACCGAATCCAAACCCGGTTGTACCTCAAGTTGCTCGGACTCAGTGAAGCGCTTCTGATTAATTTTCCGACGGCCGCAGCGACTGAACCCGAAATTGAGCACATCTCATACACTATTTGATGTCGCAATGAATTCCCACTTGAGTTCATTGCAAATGAGTTTCCAAATTTGGTCCTGACGGTACAGTTTGTCTTTGGATTTGAGTAACGGAAAACATGGTAGATATTCATCCTCGCCTAAAAGTTCACAAAACTTGTAGAGGACAAAACTGTACGACAAAAAATTCTTTCGATCTTCCGGACAGTGCTTTTCGAATGGTTTTTGAATCTGACCAAACATGAGTCGAAGACGATCCTCGAGCGGCTGGGGCATGGTTGGCGGCTTGACGCCGTTGAGGATGGTTGTAATATATGGTGCATGTTCGTAATACTTGTTGAGACCCAGCTTTTTTAAAAGTTCTCGAACTTTTAAATGTGTAATTTCTGTGGTACGATTTATTTTCTGTTTTTTAAATTCTAACCTTAACTGTTGTATGACGTCATCAGGGACACTTGTCGACTCTTTGGCTTGAAATTGAGCGACCCATTCGTTGAAATGATTTTCGCGCTTGTACGAATAAACGACATTTCGATCCATTTCTTGTTCATCTTTAAATCCACGTTCTTCGCATAGAACATATTCGACCATTCCACAGTTTTTGCATATATTATCACTCGTCGAAGCTTCAACCGTACGGCTAAACCATGTACCGCAACCAGAACATGGTGTCTGGTGACACGGTCCGGGATTCTTTTTAAATGATACTGCTACTTGTTCAATGTCACGCATGTATGAATCATAAATGTCCTTCCGGGCAACCCCACCGGGTCGGTCGGTTGTGTATTCACGAATGTAGGGAATGCATGATGCGATATATTCACCAATATCACCCCCTGATTTTTCTAAAGTTTTAATTTTTTCGTAAAACTTTCGTTCCATTCTAATTTAGGTGTTATTTTCTTTAGACGTCAACCTTTGGTGCCAAAAAGAATTGAATATCTCCAAGATTTGCAATCGAGTACCGAAACACTATCGGCATATCCGAGTTTTCGGAATCTTGAAGAATCTGGACGCTCGCACAGAGGTTAGTCGCCTTGGTGAACATGTTAATGTACTTGAGCGAAAACACGTTTCCGACACGGGTGGCCGTGTCACCCGAATTGCATTCCATAATGGTCGTCTGATCCGCAAAATCACCCTGACAACTAAGTTCGAGTGTACTTCTGTGACGGAATATAGACATGTTAGACGAAAGATTAGCCATGTCACGTGTGATGCGCTGAAAGTCAACCGATGGTATCGTCGTCACCAAGTTCATTTGAATCTCTGGAACATCAAGAATATCTTCATTAATATCCATCAACTTCAGTTTAAATGAAGTCTTTGAGTTTTTTACTGTATTTTCAATATCAATTTCGAGTACATCTCGTTCCTGAATTCTGAATGTTAGGCTGTCGTTCGATGTCACCGACTTGAGAAGCTTGTAGGTGTTGGCCATGTTGAGTCCTGCAATGATTTCACTCGGGCACTCATACTCTTCAAAATTGTCTGCCGGCATGGACATGTGAATCAGTGTCACGCGTGCGGTATCGAGCGTCAGAATCTTGATACCGGTCGGTTCGAAATAAACATTCACATCGTTGATAATGTCTTTCAGGACCTCGAAGATGGTCTTCAGTGCGCTCGCCTGAATCGTTCGTAGGTACATAGCAGACACACGGTTGGTTTTTTTATTTGACAAAATAATTTCTGGCATACCATGCATTCACACCGGTGGCTTCACAGAGCAGATGAAACACCGCCCCGCTCACAAACACGGCTGGAACCACTGACATGTACCGGCTTACACCCATAAAAACGAGGACGAGCAGCGCACCGACAATGAGAGCCTCGAGTGCCAAAAGGGCCAAAGATTTCATATTTAAAAGGATACTAGACAATTTTTTAACTGGAGCTGAACAGTTCAAAAATCGCCCCCAGTGCGGTTCGAACGCACGACTTGCAGGTCCCATGCTGTTATAATAACAGCCTGCCACTTTCGGTGTAAAAACTACCGGCTGAGTTATAGGGGCACGAATTCTGACTTACCGGTGTCGATCCGGTTACCAAAGCGTCTACAGCGCTTTGCGCTTCCGTTGCGCCAAAGTCAGAAGAACCTTTTAACGACTTGTTCATGTCAAGGTTCTAGCGTGATTTGAACACGCATTATCAGAGTCAGAGTCTGGTGTACTGACCGTTATACTATAGAACCCCGGGAACCTTCTTCCCCACTCTCTATATGTTTCGTTTCTTTATCTACATAGTCTGCTCGATACGCGAATAGCTGCGCGAATAGCTCATACGACGCATCAGCATGTAAAACAGGCTCAGAACCAGCAGGAACACGATGGAGTGCAGGACCAGGCCACCGGTCTTCGGCAGGCCCTCCTGGGTCGCCACCCAGGAGCCGAGCAGGTCACGGGTCGTGCGGTAGGTGGCCGGGTGAGAAACGGCAATGAACGCGAGAGCTTTCAGCAGCATCATTTTTAGTATATGTCAATAAAATAATATGAATGGTCCTTTGAAGCTCGGCCTGTTTCTTGTTTTTTTCACATGGTATTCGTACGCCCTGCGTTGGCTTCTGGATATGAAAGAGTGTGAGTGCGCCCGGGATGACTGGCGGCGCCAGTATCTCCAATACTTTTTTGTCGCCATGATGTGTTTGATGTTCTTGACTCTCATGAACATTACGCCATCGATGAAACTTGTGACGGCCGTGTCGGTCCTGACGCCTTTCATTGTCGTGACGTACACAGGTCAACTGCGCTCTTCTGCATGTGAATGCTCGGTGGCGCGCCAACGTGATGTTATGTACTGGATTTCTATAGCACAGATTGCAGGAATTATTTTGTGGTTCCTTATTAAAAAATGAACGTATTTGTGCCGGCAACAATAGGTCTTGCGTTCCAGAGCATCGTCCTGTCTTGGATTTTCAAGCTCGAGCGCCAGTGCAACTGCTCCAAGGATTGGCGTCGCGATTTCATAAAGTATTATTCGTTCACCGGTGTGGCTGTCCTTCTCGTGGCGCTCGCCAAGTTCCGTCTGCCACCTGTTGTGATGATGACGATCGCCCTGGCCGGCCTGGTCAACCTGTATTCTGTGCTGTCGTACATACCCATGCTGAACCGTAACGCATGCACGTGCGCCACAGAGGATGACTGGCGCGATAATTTCATCTACTGGTACATGATTCTGTCGGTCGTCATGGTGGTGCTTGCGACGGTCGTGGCCTCCCAGAGATAAATTATCATTCTAAAGTATCATGACTCCGCCGCACACGCTCATGGTCCGAGCGATGAGCCCCAAAACACTCGTGCGGTATGCCGCAACCAGTAAAAATGCATGGAACGCGACAAACGTCGAGCGCCGTCGAATTGATACGCTCAAGCGCGTTCTACGTCGACGCATCGCCCGTAAGAAACATTTTGATGCGTTCGGGCCGTTGCGCCGGCTCAAACTTCCGTTGTTTGAAAATCGGGCCGCAGCCGTACAACGGTTGACAATGTCACCCGGGACCGTACAACGTGTAAAAATAGCCCGGGCCAGACGTGAAGCCGGTCGCGCCTACGGAACATATGTACAGACCGGTAACTGGAACCAGTTTGTGCGCGTCCATATTAAATCGGGCGGAAAACCGAACATCAACCGGTTAGAAGCTAGGCGTATGTACAACTAGTCTACTTCTTCTGGTACTCGGACATTGCATCCTGAACCTTGCGTGAAATGCGGGCCTCGAGTTCGGGCGTCATTGGTGGTGCAAGTGACGACCCGTAACTGTCCAGACCGAACATGTCGCCTGTGGCACTGTCCGTGCCGTCGAGCATGGTGGTTGCCGGACCGCCAGACCCAACCGGGTCAACCTCCTCGACTGGAATCATGGATTGCATCCATGCCCGAACCTCCTGACCGACAAGAAGCTTTCCGTCGTTGGTCACGAGTGTCGGCACACGAGTAATTTGACGAGACGGAATGCCGTGCGTCGTGACGTTGTGGAACCGAATGATGTGCAAGAGTGCAGGGTTCTCCTGAATCTCCTTGATGACCTGGGCAGAGTACTGACACTTGTCACCGTAGACCAGCGTGGCCATATTACATCTTACACAGGGAATCCGTAAATTTTTTTGACGCACCTAAGTAATGAAGAACCAGGACCTTTTGTTGTTCCTGTTGATTGCCATATTTGGGTTTTTGATATGGAACCGGACCAATGGTGAAAATTTCACGGATGTGTCGGCTGACAAACCAGTCGAGCCCGCCACGATCCAGACTATCGTCAATGCCATCCAGGCCAAGGTTCCGGACCTGTATCCGATTCAGACGGTGTACATCAACCCTTTCCAGGGTGACCAGGGATCCATGATATATAATGCCCGTATCATGTTTCTGAACACCCGCGGATATTTCGGTGTCCAGTATGACGTCAAGGCGGATTCTCGTGGGAACATTCTTGAAATGTCCGAGCAGCCTGCACCGGACATGACCGGTCCGTTCATGGCGTACACTGGCGACGGTTATGAAAAGTTTGAAGACATCCAGGTGGTTTTGGACCAACAGTTTGCCGATCTGAAGACACAGGTTCCAGGCTACGAGACTAAACTGGATACGTTTTTGGAAACACAATCGTCGTATAATCGGGTGCGCGCCACCCAAGCCGCCCGTGCTCCGTACGAAAAAATCGCCGCGACGACCGGAAGTGCAGGTTACCTAGGCTCGGGTGCGCTGGTCTATTCGGAATAGAAAAGCGTCAGAATACTAGTACATGTCGGAGCTTGTGTCAGCCCGAGAACTTGCCGAGCGTGAACGGAAACGTCTCAATGTAAAAAAAGCCACGTATCGCGCCATTCTTGAACAGTTTTCGAGAAAAATCTCGAATGGCGCCGTACTCGGAAACCATGAAGTCATGTTGACAACACCACGTTTTATGATTGGATTTCCTGCATACGATGTTATTCGGGCGACAACATACCTTCAACGCCAACTCGATAAACTTGGGTATTCAACCAGGCGCGTCATGCCTCATGTCATCCATGTAACGTGGAAACGACCACAGACAACCGGTCCGGTCATCATCGATCATTCGCACGAGGAACACCAACAGCTTCCAACCTTGGCCAACTTGGCCAAGACGGCACAAAAAATTCGCAGTAAACATAAATGAAAAACTCTCTCAAAAATCTCGTTAATACGTTGATGTCGCCCAAAAAGCCAGTCAATCGTACACCCATGAAAGTTAACAAGTTGCGGGCCGCGGCGAAAAAGGCTTCGAACGCACGTGTTGCTGCTGCGAACAAAGCGGTCCAGAACTACACCAAAATTGTCAAGAACTACAGCAAGCCCAACACGTCGGTGACGAACGCCGCAATGAATGCCGCCCGTAAGAAAGCCCAAGCCGCGGTGAATGCGGTATGAAAATAAACGCACCCAACAGTACATGGACGTTCTGGTCGAAGCCGAACGCAAGTACATGACCAAATTGACGAGCGTCATGGCCCCCGTCATGATCGACGCCTTTTATGACCTCTTTCAGGAGGCAAAAAAGACGTCCCAGGGGCGTAAAGTACTTCTTCAGTACCAGGCACTTTTGAAGGAAGTAAAAAATTGGAACAACACCATCGTGAAGCAGCACACGGATGCGATCATTAATTCGTGTTCAATGTTTCCAAACCTGCTCGCGGCCGTCTTTGTGATTCTAGTGAAAATCATGTCAGCCGTGCGCATCACCAGTGATTCCAAAAAATTGAACATCAAATTACCGACAAACGATGTGTTTGTTCATTCGTGTTACATGGCCACGGCGGCCAGTCTGTACGAGGATCCGTATGTGATGGTCGACGACGTTACTGACATTGTACGTCGGGCAAACCTTCATGCTCGGATTACAAAGGCTGTCCGTGAGGTCGTCGAGGATTTTGTACCTATTCAGCAGATTCTTGACACGTACATTCCATCCTTTACCGGTGGTGAACTTGATATGAATGGACCTTCAGAACCTGAGCCTGAGCCTGAGCCGGAGCCGGAGCCGGAGCCGGAGCCGGAGCCAGAGCCAGAGCCAGAGCCAGAGCCGATCGCCGAAGATGAACCTTCAGCGATTGAACAGGCTGTCGAAAATGCAACTTCTCCAGGTGAGACACCTATGACCGAAGAAGTCAAATCAGTTCCGGTGAACACACCAGGCACTCCAAAGGTTCACGAAGAAACATTGTTCGACGATGCACCGGAGAAAAAGTAATGGTAAAAGTAAATGGATCATTACTTTCGTGAACCGTCCAGTGCAGCACTCATCGCCGGAGCAGCAACGCTGGCATATATACACGTCCGGGCAACAATGAATAAGGAAAAGCTTCCAAACTCTGCATACTTCAAACCTGCATTTTTGGTTGCCGTTCTTGTGTACATTATCGTATCGCGCGGCGGTGCGTCGAAAGAAACCATCTCGACCGATCCATACTAAAATATTGAATAATACTAAAAATGCCCAAACCCAGCCGGGAAAACTATCCAAATAATAACGCTTACAAAAAAGCACTCGAAAACTATGCACGAAAGGGAAAAGGGCAAATACCAAACATCAAAAATATCTTGCGTCAGACGAATATGCTTCACCAAATGAACATTCCAAATCTTGAAGCGCTCATGAAGGTGAGTCACGAGATGCGTAATCTTGTCGGTCCAATTTTGAGAAATAAGATTCGGACCGCCAAGACGCTGATAAAAAAAGGTACGGCTGAAAGTATCGCACGTCGTGCACCACTCGTCGCTCATTTGAGAACCAGGGAAGGTTACGGTGGTCAAAAACTTTCAGAAAATAACAAAAAATTCCTCTTGAGCCATAATATTGCGACGTGGAGGCGTCAGGGTTACACGAGAGGACTTCAGCCTACAGAATTTATGCTTGCACCTGCACCGAGTACAATGATAAGTAGACACCCGTTCAGTGGGTACACAAATAATATGAGATATACATCTCCGCACGGTAACAACACGTGGATGTACACGTATCAGGGACCACAAGCTACAAACCGATACAAAGAAACCGGTCGTCTTACAGCTGGTGCGAAACGGTTTCATCGCTCGAACACCGAGCGTGCTTTTGAATCTCAATTGGCTGCTCGCCGGGTTGCAGCCCTTTGGTTGAAGAAATTCCGAGCTCGCAAGGCGCAAAAGAAGAACACTTAAAGTAAAAATGTGCACAAATATCAATGGCGACCACCATCTCAGCGTTCAATGACATGATGCAACAGTTTCTCGATGAACTCGTACTGACATTCCCGGATACCAAGTCATTCGGCAAGTTTCAGTCCCAGTTCAAGTTGCTCCGTAAAACGGCTCCTCGTTCTCCCATGAATAATTTCATGGAGTCGATTACTCCGTATGCCAATAGCGTCATGCAGCGCGACGAAAAGTTTTTTCAGGAGCACGCTGACACGATTCCGTTTTTGAAGAAGCTCGATATCAAGTCGATCTGGAATGATGAGCTTTCTGATAGCACCAAGGGTGCCATCTGGCAGTACCTGCAGACGCTCTACATTCTCGGTACGACCATTTCGGCCCTGCCGGCCGAGACGCTATCTATGATTGAGTCGGTTGCCCAAAAATGTGCAACCCAAATGACCGAGAATGGTTCAGGTCAGTTTGACGAGAAGTTGTTGATGGAGAATATGTCTGGTCTCATGTCTTCGCTGATGGGTCAGGGTGACGGCCCACTGTCGCTTGTGCCTCCGAAAAAGTTCTCTCACAAAGAGTAATGGATGATGTGTTTCGTCGTGAAGCGTTGCTCGATTTTTGGCCCAGCTCGCGTCAGACGGCCAAGGAACGTGTCGAGGCGACGACTCGATTCATCGTGTACGCTACGGCGATTGTGTTGTTGATTCGCCGGGACGGCCGGGTGCTCGCGCTCGGTGCTCTCGTGCTTGCAATTCTTTATGCACTCTACTACAACAACATGATTCCGGATGGCGCTCGGGCCGTGTTCATGGCGCCAAACGTCGACGGCATCACCATGCCGACGCTGAACAATCCGATGGCCAACATGCTCATCGGCGACGAGCCGACGAGACCAGGTGCCGCGTGGTACCCGTCTGTCAAGACTGAGGTTGAGAACCAGTGGTCACACATTCACCCATTTGAACGGGTTCGGGACGCCGAGCGCAACTTTTACACGACAGCCAGTTCTGTGATTCCGAACGACCAACCGATGTTTGCTCAGGCGGCATATGGGCGGCCGTTTGAGCCCCAGTGTCGCGACACTCCGGGGGCGTGCGACCCAGAGGGCAACTCATACGGAAGATTTCCAGAGCGTGTCCAGATGCGCGGCGGTAACGGTGGCGGGTACGGCGGCGGCAAGGGTGGCGGCGGCTTTTAAAAAAAAATCGTATATGATTAAAGAATGCCACGGCTTCAGACTGGTGATATTGTTCTCGAGGATGGTGTTTGGATCGGCCCCAAAAACACCAACTACGTCGATATGATTATGACCGATGATGCTTTGCGGTCCCAGACCACGTCACAGCACAACAAGTATACGACAATGAAGCCCTACGACTTTCCCAAGTTGTACAATGTCGAGAATGACATTCGCGTCCAGCTGAACGATCCGGTCAGCACGTATGCCATGTACCAGACGGACTCTTTTGCTCAGCGCTACGGGAAGAAGTAGGCCCGAATTTTTATAAATGTAAAGTAATAGATATGGACTTGCTGTCCCTCGCTGCCGTTGTCGGTCTCGTTTTTGTCGGAAAACGAAACAGTGACGCCAAGGAGGTACCACCCGAAATGGATGCTGCGACGATGCCACAACAGCCAATCACACAACTCGACACGGACCTGATGTCCGGTGCTCCAGGAATGCGTGCCGACGCTTTTGGTCTTCGGCCCATCAACCCTTCATTTGGTCGTCGTATCGGTGACGCATACCTACCACCCAAAGAGGTTACAGGAAACCTCGGTGACGCTTGGACGAAGAACGGTAGCGGCTTTCCGTTCGGTCAACCAGTGTACGACCTGACGGCTCGCGAAACCACGTCGAACAAAATGAACAACCTGAACCCAGGTGAGAAACTGAACGTCGGTCGCGGTCTCGGCCTCGATCCCGACGTCCCCGCCGCCGGTGGGTTCCAGCAGTTCTTCCGCGTCATGCCGAACAACATGAACGAGGAGCGTTTGCACAATCTGCCGGGTAACTGGGGTGGTCCAGCAAATTCGGTCGTGAAGAATGGTGGAACCACCATGGGTGAGATTACCAAACACGCCAAGCCCACCAAGGCGTGGAACCGTCAACCGACCCAAAATCGCGGTCAAGGCCAGGGTGGTGCCCTGACGGCACCAGAGGGTCGTCCTGATTTCCAGAAGACGCGCCGGACAACGAATCGCCAGGAAACTGGATACCGTGATGACACGCTCGGCAATGGCACACCGGCCTACTTTGTTGGTCAGGCGTACGACAGCACGCTGCTGAACAACGGCATGACGCGCTGGTCAGAGAATCGCGTCAATCCCGACCGGGCAGCAAATGCTGGTCGTATGAACGTTCGTGCCGACCCAATCGGTCAGCTCGGTGCAAACACGACGACGCGCCTCGAGGCTGGTCCTTTGCCGATGCGTCCTGCCGACGCATCGAAGAATTATGTGTATATGCCACCCCAGTACGACAAACTTAATGTTTTCAAGGGGAACGAAATAAAGTCCGATTTGACCCTGGCCAAAACTATCCGGGCAAAGAATCCTCTGGCTCAGCCGGCTTTTGCAGACTATGCGTCGTAAAAAAAATACCAACCATGAATAAATGAGCGGTGGTATTGTGCAGCTCGTCGCCATTGGTGCTCAGGACGCTTACCTGACCGGTAAGCCCGAAGTTTCGTTTTATCGTTCGTCGTACAAGCGCTACACGCACTTTGCCAACTCGGTCGAGCGTCAGCTCATCAGTGGCACACCCTCCGCAGGTGGTATTTCAACCATTCGTTTTGAGAAGAAGGGCGACATGCTTTCATATGTATACCTGATGGCTCGTGACGCTTCCGGTGCCATGGTACCCAATCTGAACTGGACGTCCAACATCATCGACAAGGTTGAGTTGCTGATCGGCGGTCAGGTGATCGACACACAGGATAGCGAGTGGATGAATAACATCGAGCCGGTTGTCGGCTCGGTGAACACCAACCAGCGCCTGCTGAACCCATATGTGAATGGGAGCATCACCCCAGGCTCGAACGTGAACAGCTTCCAGGCTCTCAAGTTTTTCTTCTGCAAGGACTGGCAGTCGGCCCTGCCTCTGGTGGCGCTCCAGTACCACGACATTGAGTTGCGGATCACCTGGTCGACCAACCTGAACAACACCGCGACCAGCAGCTCGACCAACATTAGCCCGGCCGTGTCCTACGCTCAGTTGCAGTACTTGTTGTGGACCAACTTCATCTACCTCGACCAGTCCGAGCGCGACTACTTTGCCAAGCAGCCACAGGACATGCTCATCACCCAGGTGCAGCGCCAGGCGATTCCGAACGCCTCGATGATGGAGCTGGCGTTTGCCCACCCCATCAAGTACCTGGCATTCTCGTCCAACAGCTACAACACGGTCTATGCGGGCAGTGCGTCTGCCGCATCCGCCCTGCAGTTCAAGACGCAGGTGAACGGTGTGGACATTGGCGAGTCCAAGGCTCTGCCTCACTGGGTCGATGTGGCACAGTACTACCATACGCCCAACGGCTACGCGCCATACGGTGCCGTGGCCAACGTGGCTATTGTGTCGTTCTGCCTGGACACGTCCAAGCTGCAGCCGACCGGCACGCTCAACTTCTCTCGCATTGACACCTACCGCATCGTGACGCCCCCCACCGTGACCGTGAAGACTCTGACGCTCAACAGCCAGAACACGGCGCCAGCCTACGTGTACGCTGTCAACTACAACGTGCTCCGGATTCAAGGCGGTATGGGTGCACTTTTGTACTCCAGCTAAAAAAAATCCAAGTCTCGCACAAATGATGGCTGCTGCGGCGCCTGCGTCACCCAACGCACCCCGTACGCCGAACCGTAAAAACACTAAGAAGCCAAAGACCAAAAAATAAACTCATACATTTTTTGATGTCAAGAACAAGTATTTGTTCTTCATCATCAAAGAAATATATAAAGTGTAATTAATGAATACTCCCCCGAGAACACGTCCAATTGCGAACCGCAATGGTAGTCTTGACGATGAACTGAAAATTATACGTAGAACACTCAATGGTCTGAAATTACCGTGGGCTCTCAGTGGAAGCATGGCGACTAAACTCCATGCAAACAGCCTACATGTCGAACTTCACAGATTCCCGAACGACATTGATATTGTCATTCGACCGAGTGATGTTGATATGGTTACCATGGCACTGGCCGGAATTGGGTACACGTCGAACCGACCACCGCCTCTCCGGTTTGTCCATGTGAAACTTCATCACGGTAAATTTTCAATTGATCTTTTGGCGGCCGGTAGTAGTCTCGCACCAAATATCCTATCAAAGAATGTGACGCTAATTAACAGAACACCGGTTGTTAAAATAAGACATTTAATAACACAAAAAAATAGAGTTCTCACGAATAACTTCTTATCAAAACTTACCAAAAACACTGTATTGGGAAATAAAAAATTTTTGGAAAACTTGGAAAAACGTATTTAAGTCCCAGGGAGCCATCACTTTTGTATTGGGACTAAAGTAGGAATGCAAATTTGGAAGTGGGTCTTGGCGATCGGCCTGCTGTTTTTGATTACGTACAATCCATCCACGCGTACTTTGGCTAATTTTTTTGAGGGCCCAATGGTAGAGGGCGATCGCCATGGCGGACCCCCATTTGCGCGAGAGGCACAAATCGATAGCGATTCCGGTGACGATGATCGGGAACCGCCCTCATATGCTCATCGTACACGATAGGCGGTACAAGGAGTGGACCTTTGTCACAGGCGGGTGTCGTCGTCGCGAGGTGTACAATCCACTTCGTTGTGCAATCCGTGAACTTCACGAAGAGACTCGAGGGACCATAGACCTCAAGCGAGGCGCCTACGCATACTTTCGGTTCACGACCGACTACAAAGGTCCAGGTGACACAGAGGCTGACGCCGACACGGTGAGCGTCTATCACGTCTACGTGATAGACCTTCCAATGTCTTCTTGTGAACAAAAAGATGTCGTCACACGATTCAACGAACAAAAGACAAAGATGGAACTGAATCAAGTTCCATTCAAAAAGAATCATGATGAAAACACGGAAATGATGTGGGACACACTCGAGGGTATCACCGACCGAGGGGACCTGTGGGTTCTTATTCGCGAGTGTGTGCTCAACAACCCAGACTTTGCAAAGGCACTCAGCGCGTCCCACAAAACAACCTTTTATCTGAGACCATAAATAATGACGCGCCCAAAGCGTGTTTTTGCCGAAATGCTCGCCAAGGCTCAGGGTGGCGAGGATGTTGACGTGGATGACATCTGTGATAAACTCACTCTCGCGGATATCATGTATGAACTCAAGAAACTTGAAAAAGAAACCGAGCCGGACCCAGAGCCAGAGGAGAAGCCAGAGCCTCGGTCCATTCCCGATTTTTGGTCTCGGTTGTCAGGTGAATGAAAATATTGACTGTTAATAAAATGAAGAACGTTTCGACACCCTTGATGGTCGCCGGTGGTTTTGTTGCTCTCTGGGTCATCCTGACCCGTTCGTACACAGGCTACAAAGGCCAGGAGTCGGACAGCGTCGCCGATCGTTACATAAACAAGCCACACGTTTCAACGTAAATGGCGGTTGCAATTCGTCCTCCGACAATTCGTCGTCAAATGTCGACCGACCAGGGAAGTAAGCGCGTGTACACTCTGCACAGCAGCCACAATAACGTGTTTGCCTGGCGAACGTCAAACGAAAATATGAAAACAGCAACTGTAGTGTTTCGACGCCAACAAGATGCTCTTCTTATGGCGCACATGATCGAACGACATGTGCGCCAGAATAAGGAATGGCCATCGACGACCATGTTTGACTTTCAATTGTATACAGGGTATGGTAATAACTCGACTGATCTTGAGATTATCAATGTTCAGCAATGGGACATGGAAAATCTCAAAGTGTATTGCGTCGAGGCTTATCTTGATATGATTACGCTGTCGACCGTGACACCAACGAGAGATGGATATAATATGAATGGCGAACTTGTATCACTCAATGTTCCAGTTGAGTTTTATGTCGATCGACTCAAACAACTCTGGAGGGAATGAACGCCTTGCCGGTCAGAACCTGTGTCGCGTATGACGTGGCGAGAACAAAGTGGATATGGGGCCAGTCGAGTGCCTCGACGACCGATACCTTAATCTTCATAGGGTTGTCGTTGATGTCATTGACCACCTGGTTGCGGGCGTTGGGGTCACCAAGGGAAGGGGCGAGCACGGTCATCTTCTGAAGCCACTTGACATGCGACTCGTTGGTGGCGTCAAACTTTTTGATAAAGCGCTGAGTAATAGTGTCACCCATTTATTCAACAGCAGTTATTTTCTTTATATTTGACAGACATGAGCGCTTTGAATATTTTGATGCTATCTCTGTTTGAGATACTGGGTGACTTTCAGTTCAAGTTCTTTGCGCGCCAGGGTAAGCTCGCGAATTTTGGCGGCGGTCTCGTCGGATATTCTGGTGTCATCTACTTCCTCATCGCTGCTCTCAAACAGGGCAACATCCTTTGGGTCAACGGGATGTGGGATGGCGTGTCTGGTCTGATCGAATCCCTGGCGGCGTTTTTTATTCTCGGTGAGCGGTTCAATAACTGGTTTCAGTACCTGGGCCTGGCGATGATTACGACTGGCCTCGTATTGTTGCGCAAGGGTGGTATTACTCAATAACATCAGAGTGATGGTCAACTGGAAGAGCTGTGGCATGATACGTACGAGAATGTACGTCTGACGTAACGTCAGCATCTAGAACATACACTTTAAAAAAATATCACGCAAATACCGTAATGGAACAACTCATCCGTGAGAACATCTTGCCACGACTCGATGCACACGAGGCTGAACTGTGGGAGTTGCGCGGTGCAACCTGGCCGGTCTGTCAGGCAATCAAAGACAAGAATATGGCGTTTCGAAACATAAAAGAAAAACGACGTTTCTTTCGTTTTTTGGACCAACACGAAATTCGACGTCTTTTGGGACTCAAGGCTGCCTATGCCCGAATTGACGACGTGTCACTCGAAGAAGAAGTGCGAATGGTGTCACCCTCGACCATTCGTCGTATAATTTCGTCAAACGACACTGTCGGTGACCATCCGGAAACCTGACGAAACTTTGACGAATCACCGATGAGATGGTCAACCTCGGCAGGGCGATAAAATGCCGGGTCGCGGACGACCATCGGTTCATTTGTGAGTACATTCCATCCGGTACCGTCTTCATCCCACATGAGCTTTACACCGATGTACCCGAAAGCTTTTTCGACAAACTCATAAATGGTGTGCGTCTCGTCGGTCGAAACGACATAGTCATCCGGGGTGTCCAACTGAAGCATACGCCACATGGCCTCGACATAGTCGGGCGCGTATCCCCAGTCGCGCCGCGCCTCGAGGTTCCCAAGCCGAATCGGAAACTTACGTGACCCGATCGCCTTGGTAATTTTGCGCGTCACAAACTCCTCGCCACGTCGCTCCGATTCGTGATTGAATAGGATACCTGTACATGCGTAGAGGCCATGGGCCTCGCGATAGTTTTTGGTAATCCAGAAGGCGTAGACTTTTGCGCATCCATACGGACTCCGTGGATAAAATGGCGTCTTTTCAGACTGGGGCACCTCCTGAACTTTACCAAACATCTCAGAAGTTCCAGCCTGATAAAAACGAATCCGTTTGTCACCGGACAGACGAATCGCTTCAAGAATATTGAGCACACCGAGTGCATCGACGCGCGTTGTCCACTCCGGTTGTTCGAACGAAACTTGTACTTGTGATTGTGCCGCCAGATTGTACACCTCGATACGTTCCCAAGTTGGTATATCCGTGACACGTTTTACGAGTGATGATATACATAGAGAGTCGGTGACGTCCCCCCGAACCAAATGAAAACGAGGGTGTTCAGGTGTCACTCTTGCATGACTCGAAAACCGCATGAGTCCGTACACTGTATACCCCTTTTCGAGAAGCAACTCGGTGAGGTACGACCCATCTTGACCAGCAACTCCGGTAACAATTGCCACTCGGGACATTATTTTTTATAGGCTTTATTCTTTTATAGCATATTAAGACGTTGAAGAACATCTAAATTTGCTGGAAGTGGGACGTCATCCGGGCGAGATATGAGTAACGTCTTACCATCAAGATGAATACCATCATTTATATATTTATGCAAAAGTTCGGGTGTTTCACTCTCGCGTTCTGGGTCTTTTCCGTGAGCATATGTCTGAAGTTTGTTGTATACATGATCCGAGTTACCAAAACTGCTCAGGTGCCATCCACAATTTTGAAACACTGGAAATTTCCATCTATTTTCACGGAGATAGTTGGGACCGACTCGTTTGAAGAGTTCACAGTTTGTCAGTACCGTACCGAACCACGGTTCTCCCGTAAAAATATATTTCAAAGAATATTCAAACATGTACATGTGAACAACACATATGACATGAGGCAATGGAGACTGTGGAATCTTTTCCATCCATGGAATTTCATCGAGGTCACTGACCATCACACACGCGTTGTCAGGGACACCTTCGAGGCCTCGTAAAATACATTCACGCTGATACTTTTCCCGGGCCCATGGATTTTTGTCACCCGGACACTCTTCTTGTTTGACTATAATGTGTCGGATTTTTGGAAGCCATTTGGCAAATCGTTCTTTGTTCTTCTGAAAGAACAGTTCCTTTGGGCCACCGACGTGATTCAACTCCGCCTCGACAATAACAAAAAGATCGACATGTGGGTCAAGAACTGTCAGTCTCAACTCGAGAACATCGAGTTCGTTATAGAACATAAACGTATCGACGAGCATTACATAGTATGGCCGGCTATGCTTAAAGTAAAAAGAGCCAAAAATGATAATGGGTCGGATTATTCATACTCCAAACGGTATATACGAAATCGATGAGGAAGATTGTTACATCCGCAATCATATGTCGTCCGGCCAAGTTTTCGAGTCTCATATCATCAATGGTATACTCAAGCCGTACATTGAAAAGTCAAAGTACATTGTTGACGCCGGTGCGAATATTGGATGTCACGGTATAAGCTATGCACACTTCAACCCTGACGCGACTGTGTGGGCATTTGAACCGCAGAAGAATTTGTACGAAATTCTTTCAAGAAATGTCGCACGCAATGGTCTTGGTAGTCGGGTGCACACCTTCAACAAAGGTCTTGGTCATAAAGTGATGTCAGTTTCACTGGCTTCGTTGGACACTGTACGAGACGACGCCCCTCACCAACAAGGATGGAACAAAGGAGGTATCGGTATTGGTGAAGGGGGTGAGATGATGGATGTCGTGACGGTCGATTCACTGAATCTACCCGGACTCGATTTCATGAAAATTGATGTCGAGGGTGCTGAGGGACTTGTTATCAAGGGGGCTGCGGATACAATCAAAAAATACAAACCTGTTATATTTTTTGAACATAACGAACAGCGGATCGATCCAAAACTTGTCGGACTTGATTGTGTTTCGACACCATTTGCTGAATTGGTAAAACTTGGCTACAAACATTTTGAATATACAGATTGGGATAATTACATTGCAAAGTAGTTTTGACCCTTGAGGTCAAGAGAGTCCAGCACTCGGCGATAATTCTCATGATGTCCACCGGGAGTCTGGTGGTGTAATGCATCACCTTCAAATCCATACGACAACTGTCGAACAAGACCTATATGACATTCGGTCACATAACACGTCTTGCGTTTTATGGCGTGTCGAGCTAACAAATTATTAATAATAACATCATCAGCCAAAGTAGCCTCGGTTCGAAGTTCCTTGAACTCGTTGACGATACACTGTATCCATCCCGCTTTTACAATAACGGCACCGTATCCTTCGAGAACATCAACTGCCGTTCCATGTTGACGCGGATACAACTTTTGAAAATAATTTTTAAAATCAAACCCTGATAACCCCCATGCAGATGTAGGATCGGTCTTCCACCATTTGAGGAGGTTCGTGACCATCTTTGGATCATACACAGTATCGTCGTCGAGATACACGATGATATCTTCCGGTTCAAGATGAGTTGCGGGACCTATAACCTTCGTGCCCGGACCCAAATCTTCACACTCTCGGTTAATTTTTAACTTTTTTCCGTACAATGTCGGAACATATTGATCCCAGTCAGGAAATCTGTTATAGTTTGGTGGAATGTTCACCCAGATTTCGTGACACGTCTGAAGTTCCAGACGGTCAATGACACCCTGAAGATGTTTAAATCGAGATGGTATAACGGTGAGACTGATTATCACTTTCATTATATTCTTTTATGCTCAGTGTTTTTAAACCATTCAACCGTCTTCCGTATACCTTCGTCAAGCGACGTATAATTAAAATCGACTCGCGTATGGTCTGTTGTTTTCTTGAGCTGACCGTTCGTACGGGTCGTATCATACGTTACAGGACCTGTAAATTCAAAAGCCTTGGTAATGATGTTGACAACATGCGACAGCGGAACTTCAGCATCCGGTGGACACATAATCAGGGGGTGTTCGAGCATCTTGTACTCACGGAATGCCCATAGAGTCATACGGGCAATGTCTTCACTGAAGATGAACTGTCGTTGGGGTGTCCCATCACCGGCCACAACAAGTGGTGTTCCATCGCGTTGGGCCAAGTAACATTTGTGAATAAGGGCCGGAATGACATGACCATTTTCCATATTGAAATTATCATACGGTCCATAAATGTTTGTCGGGACGACACAAAAATATTCACGACCGTACTGTTGACGATACGCCCGGCAATGAATATCGACCATTCGTTTTGCGTACGCATATCCCTGATTGCTTGAATGAGGTGGACCTGTGTGAAGCATGTCGGACGTCATGGGATAGCCGGGCGCTGGGTCTGGAAAGATACACGTCGACAAATAACATAAAACACGATGAACCCCACACTCGTGTGCGACCCGAAGAATATTTGTATTCATGAGCATATTGTCTTCGTACATTTCGACCGGTTGAGCCATGTTCTTGAAGACACCACCGACATTGGCCGCGAGATGAATCACACCATCGAATGGTATATGTTTTTGAAACAAGTCTTTTACTTGATCATATTTACGAAGATCTGTATCTTTTGACGATACCGAAATCCATTCAACACCATCAAGTGCAGTGAGCGCACGACCGACGAGTCCGGATGCACCCGTCACAAGAACCTTCATTAAAGAAATGATGGTGTAATCTTTTATATAAGAAGTGACAACTGAACTCCCCTCATTTCATAACCATTTTTAATATAAAAATGGCTAGTGTCGGGTGCGGTCACAAGTGTCAATTTTCGACATCCCCGAGACTTTGCGTCTTCGTATACTTTACCCATAATTTGTGACCCTAACCCATTTCCTCGAAAATCGGGATGGACGCATACATCCTCTACATGAGCCGTCACTGATATATTAAATATAAGTTTTGTCTCGTATAATATTGTTGCGGTTGCTAATATTTTCGAGTTTTCTTCAATAAGCCACACCTGCTTATGTTCACCCAGTGTATTTACAAAATGAGAAAATTGTTCTCGACTAAACTCAGTTGGTCGAAAAGATGAAATGAGTTCTTTGTATTGAACATAGTCGGTAAGATTGAGAGTTCTAAAGACCATTTACTATAACTGTATGTATGTTTTAAAGTAAAAATTACAGATTGGTCCCGGATAAATCTTCTGCATAGTCTTTGGGCAGATGACAATCTTGTCATCACGTGTGTTCAGAAAAGAGCCCCACCATGACATAGTCGAATGAGACATGATGTTGTACCGACACATAGATATGATCCACATGTCTATAAAATCTAAATTGTTTCCGACAAATATAAAATTGTTATTGATAGGTGCAAGTTCCTGTTCTACTATTTTCATATCATTTGATAGTACAATATATGTCACGTCACGTGGAAGATATTCTAGAGCTCGTTTGATATAATCGATTTCGTCTGTAAAATTTGGATGATTTTTTCGAATATGAATAGAACCACATTTCTTTGAAGAATCAAAGAGTATCGGATATTTCGCGTTCATGAATGCAAGGGAATCAGGGTCCGGAGAAAACATAGATTGAATTTCAGCCTCGCAGCTCGAAAAGTAATGATATGATTCAAAGTGCCCATTGAAACAAATGTTCCTAGTATATTCCTTGATAAAATTATTCAATTCTTGTTTAAAGTTTGACATGTAATTATGAGGACACGTGACATGTTGGTCATATTGAAATTTTGAACCCATTGGCACATTTCTAAATATTGTTTTTGTATAATCATGACCCGTGAGTATTTTAAGTTTTTCATTCAGAGTTTCAAGGTTGGCATATTCAACAGTTCTCCCCGTTTCTTTAGCAATTCCGTACAGTGCAGCAATCTGAAAAAGAACATTCCCCAGACCTGTACACTTTTCTGCTAAATACGGAGAATCTGTGGATGTAAACACGCATGTAAGCGCCATATATTATTATAACACACGTTCTTTAATACTTAAAAAACAAAGACAATTGTGATATAATGTTTGTACGCAAAAGAACTTTCGGACAACACCACGTTATGACATTTGAAAAGGCAAAATTTCAGTTTCTCGAATATATGCATAAAGTATACGACACTGACAATCTTTCACAGCTTCACATTGGATATGAAGAGTTTTTTAACGTAAATGATATTGAAACCCCTCTTCACAAGAAGTTCTACAAGGCTATCAAACAAGACGATGAGTTTAAAAATATTTATTGTGAAATGATCCGAGCTATACATGTTGAATTATTTCCAGATGAGCCATGTCTCATTTATCAGAGTTTCCCAAGTATTCGTATGCAGTTTCCCGGTTCTATCTCGGTTAAGAAACATTGTGATTCGGATTCGTTTGGTTCTCACCCAGTTGGTGAACGAAATTTTATCATCCCGTTGACGACTATGTCGAAGACTGCTAGTATTTATATAGAGTCCGAACCCGGAAAAGGTGACTTTGAAAGTCAAAACCTAGAATATGGTGATCTCTTTTACTTTAACGGTAACACGTGTATTCACCACAATGAACCAAATCAGGAAAATTATCTTCGGGTTTCTTTTGATTTCCGAGTTGTTCCACCGACCGACTATTACAGATATATAATGAACAGTCAAATCGTTTACACGCAGCCACGTGATGAGAATACAGAGAGACAACCTGTCAGAATCACAATTGGTGGGTACTATCAGGTGGTATTCAAGGAAAAACCTGAATGGGAATGGTATCATAGAAAAGATATCATAGTCCAATCTCGACCTACTTTCGAGGCAGAAGAGACACTGGCAATCTCAAATTATATCCATACAGGTGACCCATTCTATACAGAGTTCAAAGAGACTCAAAAACTCGAGAGATATATTCAGGATTACATGAATGTAAAGCATTGTTCTATGGTGACGAGCGGAACTGCAGCCCTCATATGTGCACTTCTTGCATGTGATGTCGGTAAAGATGATGAAGTTATCGTTCCGGCATATACTATGGTGGCGACATTAAATGCTGTCAAAAGTATAGGGGCTACTCCTGTAATTGTAGATGTATCAAATGAAACATGGACTATTACACCCAGTGCTGTACTTGCTGCAATGACACCCAAAACCAAGGCTGTCATTCATGTTTCACTAAACAATAGAGATGCCGGCCTTTCCGAAATTTCAAAAGTCTGCAAAGATAATTCATTATTTCTCATCGAGGATGCTGCACAGTCAGTTGGATGTCTTCGATACGGAACAGTCGGTGACGTTGCCTGTTTTTCACTGAGTACACCAAAAATTATAAGTACAGGTCAGGGAGGTTTTACCGTCACAAATAACGACAGTCTTGCGTCAAAAATACGTATGATTAAGAACTTTGGTAGGGTATCCGGGGGTGTTGAAAAATATGATATGTTTGGTTTAAATTTTAAATATACAGATTTGCAGGCTGTCATAGGACTCGCACAATTTAAGAAACTTCCAAAGAGAGTTGAACGATACAAAGAAATCGCACGTCTCTATCAGACGTACTTTCCATCTTTTAATTTTTCTTCATTTCCGTGGTTTGTTGACATTGTTGTCGAAAACCGAGACGAACTTGTAAAGTTTTTGGAACTTCATGGAATCGATACACGTGTATGCTATCCGGCTCTCGCAGATGTACCAAACGCTAAATATATTTCAGAGCACGGTCTCTTTTTACCGACACACATGAACCTTACAGACACTGACATCAAATATATATGTAATATTTTAAATTGTTACAAGTGTGTTACTTAAAAAAAATAGTGGTTTTTATATGAATGCAGTGGCCACTCATGAAAAACTCCATAACTTTTATGGATAAACTACGTCTTGTCAAGTTTATACTCACATCGGACAAATTTACAAACGGAACCAAGGTGAAAGAGTTTGAACAGGCTTGGTCTCGGTGGCTAGGGGTTGAGCATTCATTGTTTGTGTCGTCCGGAAGTACCGCAAACCTTTTACTTGTCGCGGCCGTAAAAGAGCTGTACAAGATTCCGAATGGCTCAAAAGTTCTTGTGCCGGCCAATACGTGGGTTACGAATGTTTCACCTGTGATTCAACTCGGACTCGAACCGGTGTTTGCTGACATTTCTCTCGAACATTTCAGCTTTGACGAAAGGGTGCTCGTTCCGGATCCTGAAATTCGTATTGTGTTTGTGACCCATCTTCTCGGACTCAATGCTCCGATTGAAAAATTCAAGGAGGTTTATCCAAATGCTATTTTCCTCGAGGATATATGTGAGTCCCATGGCGTCACAGACGCGTTCGGTATTCGCCGAGGGTCAACTTCTTCAACGGGGTCGACATTCAGTTTCTATTACGGTCATCACATGACGACAGTCGAAGGCGGAATGATTTCTACAAACAACAAAGAACTGTACGAACTGATGCGCCTCAAACGCAGTCACGGGATGGCCCGTGAAATGACGCCCGAAAACTTTGAAAAAGCCAAGGCTGAATGGCCATCTATCGATGGTCGATTCTTGTTCCTGACCGACGGTTTTAATTTTCGAAACACCGAGTTTGGTGCCGTACTCGGACTTGCCCAACTTCTTCGTCTCGACGCAACAATCAAACAACGCAAGTTGAACTATGCGATATTCATAGAAGAACTTCGTAAAGTCGAACATTTATTTTACATACCACAGGCCGACCAGACAAATAGTAGTTTTTCGCTACCATTTGTATGTCGGGATGCGGCCATGATGCCGCGTCTCAAAAAGGTGTTTGACGAAATTGGCGTCGAACACCGCCCAATTGTTGCCGGGAATCTTTTGCAACAACCATTCCTAAAAAAATGGGCAGAAACCGTTCAAGTCCCTAATGCAGAACTTGCCAACGCACAAGGTGTTTACATTGGAAATAATCAGTTTGTGACACCTGACGCGGTCAGAGAACTGTTCAGACGTGCGATACCATCTGCGACGCTGTCATCTGCACTAATGTAATTCTTAGCCTTTTCAAAATTTTCCAGGATGTAAGGCTTCATGGTTTCGTAAAGCTCAAACGTCAGTGTTGGCAAAATCTTCTCGAGGTCATCGAGTGTATCAAACACAATCATACCGCGCGGATTGAAGATTTCGTCAATTTTAGGGCACCCCCAAAATATCGGTACAGCTCCCGTCACAAATGCATGCGTAAGGTATTCTGCAAAAAAGTAATTCATCTTACAGTTCATCGTCACAATCACAAATGCGTAATCTTTGTAGGCCACAAGGCAGTCCGGATACGGAATGTACTTGTCGCCATAAATATCCATCCGGCTCGAACCAAACTTTTCGGCAATGTCATGTCGAAGACGATGACCGACCGCATCCTTCTTGGACGACAAAACAAGCGACAAAAGCTTAGTTTTTTCGTACATCTTACGGTCCGGTTCGGGAATACGAACCGATGAAAGATGATACCGAATATACTTTTGGGGATTACTATCGATGAGACTCTGATCATATGTCAAGATGTAGTCAAACTTCTCCTCGAGTTGTTTATGATGAACGTACCAAATATTTCGAATAACAGGCGGCTCGATGATCCATGCAATTTTGATACGCGATTGGACCTGGTCAACGTACGGTATACATTGGTCAGTAAAAAGTGTAATACCATCCCATGTCATCTGGTCCCGTACATATTGAATCTTCGATGCAGGCAGTACACCACATGCATCACATCCGTGAGCTTCACGGGCATGTGCAAAGTCTCTATCAAAAAGATTCACAACGAGTACCATTATAAATGAAAAGTCTTTAATCTTTAAAAGTTATGTATGTTGGTTCTTGCTGACCACCAACCTTCGCATCCTGAAAAAATAAGGGTTTCCGTAATCCGTACACGTTAAACTTTGGGAGCGTACGACATTGTTCTATGTCGTACATTCTTGGATCTTTCGCATAAAGTGCAGTTCGTTCAAAACATGCAAGACAATTTTCGGTCCAACGTTTTGATGCAAAAAGGATGGCATGGTTTGACAACATGTTCAAAAGTCGTACAAGTTCTGGTTCATGAGGGACGCCGACATACTCGACACGAGGAATGCCAAAATCATGATGCGGATGAAGACCGTACATACTCAAACCGAGATATACGGCATCGGCGTCGTCTGATACAGGAAATGTGTACCGGAACCATTCCGTCGTGCTGCAATCATCTTCGAGCAAAAGAAACGGTTTAAACTCACCCTCGAGACGTTTTTTCATCACTGCAATCATGCCTGTGACGCCACTCAAATGACCTTTGTCCGATACACCAACATGACACTCAGCCGTGAGACCTTTTTCGCGCAACTGTGCCTCGATATGTTCTTTGCGTTCGGGTCTATGGGGTCCATGAAGATACACAATATCTATCGTCTTAATGTCAGCCATTTATATTCAATGTATTTAAATCTTTAGAAAAAAACAAATTTGTTAAATGGACCTGTCATCGGTCGTTCATCTTCGACACGTATTTGTTTTCCAATAACTTCTAAAAATCTCAAACCCATGTGTCCAGAACCCGAATGTTCAAGCATGTATTGATAGCTCGGATCACTTTTGAAAGTAAGTTCGTCACGTCCGAGTTGTCGTTTTACGGATTCTTCATATTCATTATATAGAGACATATGACTATAAAGCTAGTATATCTTTAATGGTTCGTATCGTCACGACCATGACGGTGATTCCGACGCGTGAAGATTCCATCCTCGAGACTATCAAGAGCATTCAATCCGGTACAATCAAACCGGACGCAATGTACGTAAACATTCCGAATCAGTACATCCGGTTCAAAAAACCATTGGATCCCGAACTCAAACAAAAACTTCGTGAGCTTGGTGTAACCGTGATTGAACTCGAACACGACCGAGCATGTCTCAATAAGATTATTCCGATAACGGCGTATGAACGTGACCCGGAGACGCTCATCGTGACACTCGATGATGACATGACCTATACACAACGGTTCATTGAAGGTTTGTACGAGGGCTGGAAACAGTTTGGCGACATTGTCGGATACAGTGGAATGTACTACCCTGAAACGGTACTACGGCACACTGGCCAACTTCGGTACGGAATCGTGTGGGGACACGGAAATCGGGCCGATATTCTTGAAAATGGGTTTGGTACAATGTTTCAACTCAAACATCTCACAGGGTTTCCGGACATACCACCGCTGACCGCAACGACCGACCCAGTCATGTACATCAGCGATGATTACATCATGGGTCGGTTCTTTCAACACAAGGATGTCCCGAAACGTGTTGTGTGTCACTCGTGGATAGGCCGAGTAGGGGATGACTGGTCGTCGATGTGCTCCGAAAATGAAAACGCAAAGACGTTTGCGCTCGCGGCTTCACGAAACTCACTTGCCGATTACATTCGTGCCGGAGAACTTTTCACTTCAGTGTTAACCCCCTGTTAACGAAGCGTTAACATGTACAACGTCGAACGCACAAGCGCCGTAATCTCATCCTGAATGTTCTTCAGGTAGGTGTCACGTGGCAGACGGCACCCACGAATGCGCGTCAGCAACGTCTTGAAGTACATGCGCGCACTCGTCTTTGTCGCGTTACGCGGCAACACGAACCGCTTGAGCCGGCCGTACTTGCCCATGTATGCCTCGGCATACGCGTCCAACAGGGGGACGATACCCTCATAGTACGCCTGAAGCGCCTTGTGCTCCGCGAAAGAGTTGGTCGTCAGGTGATACATGTGCGCCTTTTCGCGCGAACGTATGAGAAGTGCAACATACTTGGAAGCCATTTTTATCTATACTCTTAGTAGAGATGATTTTCGGCGAGACGGTCCTCTCAAAGGGGACTCGTATATACAAAGGTCTACGGACCCGTTCCGTCATGCTGAGAAACGTGCGTCATTTCTTCGCGACGACAAACTCGCGTGTCGCGCGCGTATACGGCCAGCCCAGTGTATACCTGGCCAAGAAGCCCCTGCGCCTATTCACCATGTCGCCCAAAAACCTTCAGTTGCTCGTGAACAAGTATCCGGGCCTGACCAAAGAAACCAGGACGCTGTTGCGATTTGCCATGGGAGTCGGTACGACTCGCGCCCAACAAGTCCAGGCGTACAAAGTTCTTTATGGTCCTCGGGCATCTCTCCCGGGTGCACGGAACAAACGCCCCGGACAGCGTCTCAGTGTCGCGGACATTGACCATGATTTGGCCCAACGCTTGACGCGCGAGTTTCTTCGGCCCGAACGTTACGATGGATACTACGCACCGCGTGCCCGGACCATCTTCCACAGCGGTATGTTTCATTCCGAAATCATGTTGTCTGACGCGACTCATTCCCTCGAACGTCGTGTCGCACTAAATCGTCCCCGGGCCGTCCTCGACCAGCGAACACTCGTCGAGTCACTTCCACAGTTGTTTGTCGCGTATTGCAAGACACATCGTCGCCTGATACGCCAATATGGTGGGTTTGTTCCGTACCTCGGTGGCGGCATGGCTGTCAAATTGTATCTCGAGGCTCGCGCGATCCGTGCGCCGGCCAAAGTTCGCGACACATCCGACTTTGATTTTACGTTTGCGGTCCCCAGACGACTCCGGTCTCGGATAGACATTTCGAATCGTATTTTTGCGATGCGCCAGGTTATGTCCAGCCATGTGAGCGGTTTCATCACGTGGCTCAACAAAGAGTACAAGGCGACCGGTGCAAAACTGGTCGTGGTTGATTTTGTACCACCGATTCGGGTGTTGCCGGCGACCGGCAAGACGGTCTACCAGGTGATTTCGTACAAGTTGCAGTTTCCAGGAATGTCCAAACCGATCGACTTTGTCGATTCGACGTTGGCATATGTACCGGGTATCAGTCGTGAACATCTGCACCTGCCGTACACGCGTCTGTACGGCATTCCGATGGAGCGCCTCAAGTACATGTACCGTAATGTCGCGGTTGTGCTGGCTGGTTCGTTCGTATATCCCGGAATCAAGAATCGCAATCCTCTTACAGGAAATAGGCCCGAAAAGGGACTCAAGAATACGGCCCGTCTTTCGACTCTGTTACGTATCAAAAAAAAGAGTTACGGGAACGGAACAGTGAAGAACTTTATAAAGAAGATTTACGATAAAAACGTAGTCGGTGCACGTTCGCGCGCCCAGCAAATTATCAACGCTATTAAAAGAACGTTATGAACAAAGGTATTCGACGGTCGTGTATACATGTTCGTAAAGCGGTCCGGAACTCTGAACCGTACGTCAGACGTACCGGACGATATGTCGAACGGTACGTCGTCAAGACGTCCGTCGTGGGTTTTGTTCCTTCGGTGATGAATGATGTCGTAGTTCATCACATCCAGGTGACCCCTATTGAACTGTTCCATATTGCTACAGATGACGTGTCAGTGTCTAGTATGACGGCGCTCGCCATGGCCCTCATGCGACTTTTGTAGCTAGTACAGGCAGCGATTACCCTTTGCACACGTAAACCGAAACACCAAAAATGTATTTCCGGCATTCTGCAAGCTGGCTCCGCCACCACTCAGAAGCTCGATGGTGAGTCGGTCAATCTGACGGATCGGCTCGATGAAAACTGCCTGAGCCGGATAATTCTGACTGACAGTGAAAGTGGTCCGTTGTTGAATCTCTTCGAGCGGCACGGCTACAATTGACGTGGCGAGCTTGCTCAGGTTTGCTATAGTACCGGTTTGATTGGAACCAATGTTTGAGGTTTGACCAGACACCTGGATTGCAATCTGACCGTTCGCCCGGTCGTTAAACTTGGTCGAAAGTTCATTGATGTACACGTACATGTAATTTTGATTACCGGACGATACGACGTTCGAGTGAGCACTCAAGGACATGACTTCGGCCCGGACGACATTTCTCAGAGATGTATTCAAGTAGACGGTGAATGTGTTGTTTGAAGGGGCAAAGACTGAATCAGCCTTGATGTAATACACTTCGTGCTCTGGGTCACACATTCTTACCCTTTGTTTAGATAAAGATTGACACTGTATATATGGTACAATGGCCTCACAGCTTCTGGTCACTCGCCTGACACCAAACGCAAGCCTGCCGGCTCGCGGTACGCCCGGGGCGGCCGGATACGATTTGTACAGCATCGATGGATATGTCGTCCTGCCCGGTCACCGTGTTGTCGTCTCTACTGGAATTGCTGTCCAGCTCCCACCCGGAACCTATGGTCGTATTGCACCTCGTTCTGGACTGGCCGTGAAGCACGGTCTGGATACGCTGGCCGGTGTGATTGACCCCGATTACACTGGTGAGCTCAAGGTGGTCCTAGTGAATACTGATATGCGTATTCCCTTTGTGATTAAGCCGGGGTATCGCATTGCTCAGCTCATTCTTGAGAATTACACTCACGCGGATGTTGTTGAGGTTGCGGCCCCCGAGGAGACTGCTCGTGGCTCGGACGGTTTTGGTTCTACTGGTCTGTAAATGTGTAAAGGTACGCGCGCAAAAAAAAAGATGACGCTCCAGTAGTATAATCGGTTAGTACAGTGGTCTTATGAAATAAGGCGAGCCGCCAACCCCAGTTCGATCCTGGGCTGGAGCAGCGCATCAGTGTCCGAGTGGTCTAAGGAGGCAGACTCAAGTAAAACGAGGTTTTCTGCTGGCGCAAGCCGCGTGGGTTCGAAACCCACCTGATGCATTCCGCTCTCGTAGCTCATTTGGTAGAGCACTCGTTTAGTAAGCGAGAGGTGTCGAGATCGAAACTCGACGAGAGCAATTTTGGCCCTGTAGCATAATAGGATAATGCATTCGCCTTCTAAGCGAAAGACTGCGGGTTCGATCCCCGCCAGGGTCGTTTTTGTAATATTACAAAATGGATATCCATTTTGTAATATTGTAAAATGACGAGCCGCTCCATTTAGGTGACCCTTTATGTATATGAAAATCGTCAAACATTATGTTTATAGTATCCTCAATAGACTGTTTGGGGGTTAATGAAATTTCTAATTATTCTTGCGAGGTGGTACCGTCTTCCTGTTATCAGACTTGACCATCTCCTCCGGTGTGACCACAACCTGACGTTCAGGGGGCGGCCAGTCCTTGGCTTTGGGGAAGAAATTAGAGGCCCTTTTCGAGAACCCGTCGATATCCATTCCTCTATAAATTGCTCAAGTTTTTAACGTGTACGAGTTGCGCTCGCGAGCATCAAGGTTTCGTGTCTTCTGTGCTTCATCTTCAATAGGTAGTTTTTGAGAAAGTCCCGGACGGCTATGTAATAATATGACAAGGGCTCGATTGTACCGAGCCAATTCCGATCCTTGAGGGCCACACCCGCGACCATTGCAACCCAATCCTCAAACTCTTCGTACTTTTCCCATCCTGAAAGCTCAAGGAAAGGGTACAGACGCTCATGGAGCATCAAGAGTGTCAAGATGGTCAAGTCGTGGATGTTCATCACTTGGGCGCCACCCCGACGCTTGATGTAGATCTCGTCCGGGTAGAGCTCGATATTCTTGAGGACGATGCACTTGTTCACTGGGATGCTGAAGATTTGCTGGAGTACAGAGATGACCCAGACCCTTTTAGACCCTTCGTCATTTGGGCCCTTTACGTGACCCAGGTCCATATCATCAAAGTCGTTGATGACCACACCCTCGAAAAACTTGGGACGCTCTCTGTGATACTCGCGGCCTTCTGGAAGGACACATGGATTCTTACGGACCACGTGTCGTTTGTATGATGTCGTACCTGCGCGCTCCTGAGAAAAGTCCCTCTTGCATAGGGGGCACACGAGACTCTCAGTTGTCCTGGGACGTCCCATTTGTCATGGACTGAGAAAAAAGTTTGTAGAATTTTCGTCCGCCTGGGTTTGGTCGACCACCGTAACCTACTACATTATTGTATTGATAGCTATGTTATTTTCCCTAGTATCCTCAATAGACTGTTTGGGGGTTAATGAAATTTCTACATACTTGAACCTTTTTATAAAGACATGGCATATGAATATCCATTTTGTAAGATTAGTGTTTCTTTATCCATGGCGCGCAGCTCGCTCGCATAGTAAATCCTTTAATAGGACCTATGAGACATGCGAGTTTTGAGAATTTTCTCGGAAGACTGAAAACCTTTTTGTTCGAGGTCCTGACGCACTTTTTGTTTTTAGGACCGGCTTTGAGACAGCTCTTCATTACTTGATGCCCAGAAATTCTCTTCCAATCTTGGAGCCGAGAAACATCCCTGACGCGGCACCGATCGAAATAACCGCGTGGCGCGTGTTCGTGCTGAGCATCCGCGCGTGAATGATAATCAGGGTCAAAAACCCTATCCAGAAGAGCAAAGTATAAGAGTCCATTTAAAAATATACAACATTTTAAAGTAAGATGGAAGGCTGGATCGCACTGACGCGCTCTGTGACGCTCGGTAAACAGCCACGAAAGGTGACTCTCTCGGGTCGTAACTACGTCGTGTGGCGTAATCACAACCATGAGGTTCAAATAACGTCAGATGCGTGTCGGCACAGAGGTGCGTCATTGTCTGGCGGCAAGGTTCTTGCGGATGGTGCGATTGAGTGCCCGTACCACGGGTGGAAATACACTGAGAAGAAGTTGTGTAAACCATGGGGGAACGATTGTGCGGAGCTTTTACAGATTGATTTTGATAAGAAGGATCAGAATGGCCTTTTGTGGGTTCGCCCGAAGGGCCTCGACGGTCCCGACCCGCCCGAGGTGCCACATGTCACTGAACCCGGATTCAGTACCATGTGGTTCGAGACGACCATCAAACAATCCGCCCAGATGATCATCGAGAACGGAATCGATCCGTGTCACGCGTCATGGGTTCACGCAAATCCTCTCGGTTTCGGGACGCCCGGAGAGAAACCGACAAACGTCACCCACAAGGGGCACACGATAGAGTTTGACTACGTGCCAAACCGAGAGGCCCTGTCGACCAAAATGTTCGGACTTTCGACGACGCACAATTTCCACGCGTTTGTTCTTCCGTATACCACATGGAGTGACGTTGTTGTCCACGGGGACAAAGTGCTCATGACATATGTCACACTGTGCCCATTGGACGAATTCACGACCAAGATGTTTGTGGGTTTCAGTCAAAACTTCGGCGTCCCTTCCACACTCTTTGTGCTCATGGGAAAGGCGATCGTCGAACAGGATCGCGCGATTCTTGAAAATTTAGATTCGAGCTTTCGATTCAAAGGTATGAACGGAGAGCACGATGAGCTTGTTATGGCGTACCGTGATGCTCTTCATAATAGTATTTTTAAATAACCACGATGGCAAGTTTTACAACTTGTACACTTTAATATTCACACTTCTCATGTTATAGTTTGGTCTTAGAGTGGTTATTGCCCACTGCTTAAATTTCTGCTTAATATTCGCTGCATGTTTAGTAGGATACGATGCGTGGTTTTTCTGAATGAGTGTGGCAGTTTTTGGTATGTCTCCTATATGTTTGAAATTTGCGTTCACACGCATCCCATTTACGTTATATACATACTTTCGTCGTTCGGCATTTTCGGCCGCCTTTTTCTGGAGGTAATTTTCCGTCTCTTTTACATTATCACGACGACCTCTCCGAAGATAACGTTGATTATTGTCACTCAATTTATGATGGTTTACATTGGTGAGTTTTAAATTTTGAGAGAAGCCTGTCGGGTTGCGAACTTCCTTCATGCCACGGATGGCATTCCATTTTCTGAATACATAGTTTTGCTTCCGCACGTAGTTATTATGGGAAGAGTTAGGAGATGGATTCTCCAACATAAAAAATATAGGGACATTATGTCGTTCTATTTTTTTTCTTGCTATGTATTTTAGAACGTCATTTTTTGCAATCATTCGGTTCAAGATGTTGATATTTTTTCTATTGAGAAGTGCTGCCAACGATGTCTTGTTCACCAACCTGTAGTGTTTACCGTTGGGACTGCTGATTTTGTACACGTTTTTATTACCTTTGAGATATGACCCTGTAATGGCGTTTACCAAATTCTCGCGATTCATATATAAGGGAACTTAGAAAAAAAATCTATTTGGTCTCACTAATAAGCAAACGCATTTTTTTATTCAAAAATGGTCGAACCACTATGATTGCAAGTTCTACTATTGGTGTGGGATTCTTTATAATAATTTTACGAAGATGTTCAGAATATTTGGTCGATATGAGTTGTGCTAAACTCGTGGCGACTCCAATTTCCATCATGTGTTTTATTGAAAATTCATCCGCATCAAAAATCCACATCCAATCACCGTGTATTTTTGAAAGGGCGTTGTCGTAATGAAATAGAATACCGTCACGATCCCAATATCGCGTCGCTTCTGCTGGTTTCGTATACATTACAGCGATACCGTCTTCATCCTCGAGGCGTTTCAAGGAGTGACTCGTCGGATCTTGTGCACACACGGGGCACTCCATTATTATTTTATAAACAGAATTATAATGAATATTGTACACCAATCGACAAATCTTAGTATTGCCGTACAAGCGCTTGCTGGTATTTATACCACACGTGTTATGGGTTACACAAAGCCTAAACTGCTTACACAGGCGGTCAAACTTGAATTGGTCGTGACGGCTGTACAATTCATATTTTACACAGCTTTCATACGTGCGCACGACGATATTGCTACAATGGCAATCACCAGATATTACGACTGGGCAATCACAACCCCTCTTATGCTTATCAGTCTGTCGTCTTACTTGGTTTACAAACTCGGTGAACTTGAAGATATGGGTATCATCGACGTGATTAAAAAATACAAGTCACAGATGGGGCGTATAGTGTTGTTCAACGCGGTTATGCTCCTGGCGGGATATTTAGGCGAGATTGGATACATATCACGAGAGTTGGCGCTCGTGGTCGGTACATTGGCCTTTTTTGCAACATTCCAAGTTATTTATAAAGAAATGGGTGGCGCCGGAAATGGTGTATTTAATGTAACGGCTGTTGTTTGGGGATTATATGGCGTGGCGTATATGCTACCGAACATTCAGAAAAATTTAATGTACAATACCCTCGATCTCGTATCGAAGAACTTTTTCGCAATTTTCCTCACAAATGAAATCATTCAAAAAAAATCGCGCTCAGGAAAATAAAAAAGTGCCTAAATATAAATGTCTAGCTTGAATAGCTACAAGAATGCCGAGGCTATATATGCCAATAAAAACTGGAAGTTCTGGTCGCCATATCTCACGCACGTACCAGTTCTGTACAATACAAAGAATGGTAACGCATTCACCATAACGGCTGGTGGCCGCAAGAACTTTACGTACAACAACCGTACCAACAACGGACAGGCTGTTTATAAATACGGTCCTGGTAACTTCAACTACGTAAAGAGTAATCTTGTTTATGAGGCTCGTGGGCACCAAAAGAAACGTTCGGTCAAGACTAATACAACTAACGCGTACAAGGCTCGTCTGGCAAATAAACCAGCCCAGAATAAGAAAAAGGAGGCCCAGAAGACTCGCGTGAACAAGCTCGAGAAGAACCTTGTACGTGGTAAGAATATCAACAACGCGAATCTGGCTAACCTGGTGCAGCTCTTTATGCGTTACCAGAGTTCTAACGCCGGTGGCTATTATGTTACCAACACAAATGGTCGTATCAAGCGGAACGGAAATAATGGGCCAGAAGAGCCTAACCGCAACACGGTTCTGGCGAATATCCAGAACTGGATAAATTATAATACTGGACCATTCCGAAATAAAAAGTAAAAACCTTATTATTTTATAACAAATATTGTTAGCACAAATTTGAAATGGTCGTGACGGCTACCCAATTCATTAAGAGATCGCGCTCAGATGTCGAACGACTCGAAGAGCTCGTCGAGTGACGTCTTCTTCGAAAGGCCATCCTTCCCCATGACCTCTGTGTACCACTTGCCCTGTGGGCCACACTGGTCCTTGTCGAGTCGGACAAACTTGGCGTAATTGTGATGAATCTTCCCCGGGCTCACAGCAACTACAGAGCGAACGCACGTCTTTTCAGACGAGTTGTAGTACATGCAAACCTTGCAAAGGGCGGACATGCTCATTTAGTGTTCAAACGGGCGTCGTCTTTACTTGATACATAAAAACTCTCTCCCAATCTTGGAGCCGAGAAACATACCTGAAGCGGCGACGATCGAAACGACCGCGTGACACGTGTTCGTCTTGAGCATCCGCGCGTGAATGATCAACGTCAAAATCAGTTCCAGAAGAGCAGAGTGTAAAAGTCCATTTATATTAGGGAACATAAAAATATCTCGCGGGATGATATGTGCTGGAGCGCAGAGGGATATCACTAAAAACATATGCGTTTGCGATGACCCTGGCGGCTATTCACAAGTATAATCGAACTCTGAACCCGATCATACTGATTTATATGATTGTGTTCGCGCAAATGCAGCTCGTGGAATATTTTCTATGGAAAAATCTGGCAATCCCTAGTTCAAATCAGTTATGGTCTGCTGTCGGCGTATGTCTCATAGTAATGCAGCCATTAGTAACTGCTATGTTATTGCCGGACGACATGCGTAATAAAGCATGGTTGATTACGCTCACAGGGACTGCTTTGTATTTATTGACAACAAAGGTTGATTTAAGTACGGAAGTTGGAGCGAATGGTCATCTGAAATGGAATTGGATTCCGTCGTTTAAATCACCATGGATTATAGCATGGCTCGTAATGCTACTCACCCCATTATGGATCACGGGGTACCGGGGTTCAGCCCTATTTGGGTTAGTCACTTATTTTATCAGTGCATATTTCAATGAAAAATACGGAACCGCAGGTTCGTATTGGTGTTGGATTGCAATCACAGCGTTTTTGACGGCATTCATTAACAAGTAGGGTCGACCACGCATCATCCCTGTGTGTCACACCCGCCAAGACCCTCCGGGGTACATAGAATCAAGTATCTCCTCGATATCTTTTGCCTCTACCACCTCTCGGTTCTGCCGCACCTTGTAGTTGACGAGACGGATAGCCTTTGACTGATAGCGTACGTACTCGCCCGTGTTTGCCCGTTTGGTCTGTGCAATTCTCAAAGCGTTCTCGATATGTGCGTCAGTGACAACCGGCCGGTAAATCATAGAGGCTTGGATGCCCATTAGAGTTCAATGGCAAAATCTCTTAAAGTCGCGAAACGTAGAAAAACAAATGCAGACACTCTTCAAGTTTCGCGCCGTACCGAGGAGCTTTGTTCGATCCTTTTCGATGGGGAAACCGGAAGATTACGCGCCAATTGATATAGGGCGCACTCGAGCAGGCGAGGAGGAGAAAAAGTCGGTAAACGAGCCTACAACGAAAAAGTTCACAAAGGGTTTTCAAGCCTACCTTGACTCGAGGTTCACTTTAGAGGATTGGATGAAAGAGGAGGAGGCACCGGTTAAGAAAATGCCTTTGTAGAACCGGACTCTTTGCGGCGCTCACGTTTGGCGTCTGCGCTCGCTTTGTTGGCTGCCGCCAGCGCAGGGTTAGCCTTCGCCTTGTTCTCCTGCTTGATCTTCTTCTTCTCAGAATCCGTGAGCTTGTCAGGGATTTTCTTAATGTCAACCATTACACTTGAAGTACAAATTAATTACCCACACATAAGCGCGGTTCCATTTAGCTCGCGTAAACGAACTCCTCTTCCTCTTCCTCTTTCGGGGTGAAAAGGTTGCCTTTAGGCCCGCACCGCTTGGGGTCACGCCGGACAGATCGTGCATAGTCATGGGTCGCGCGTCCCTTCTTAGTCACCACGCCGGCCATGCGACACCTCTTCTCAACCGGTGAGAAGAACACGCAGTTCTTGCACAACATGTTAGGTGTCATGATATGTTGTTGTTTTAGGCATTAACAACTTTAACAGTGCACCCGGACCCTTCTCCTCTTCGAACCACTTGCCTTCTGGGCCGCAACGCGACTTATCGAGCCGGACCGCCTTGGCGCAATCCTGGTAGACATTCCCACCAGTCAATCGGGTCAAAGCGCGCACACAAGTCCCGCGCCTGTGATTGTAGTACACGCAGGTCCTGCAAAGTGCAGTCAGACTCATTTAGGGTTTAGGGGTTTGTTGGTTCTATATAATTTCAATGTACACATTAATATGGAGCTGAAGCGAATGTTGATGTTCCTCATCGGGTGTATGGGTGCCCGTCTCAGCCTGACGTACGCTGCATATCGTTTCCCAGCGCTCCTCCCGTGGCTCGGGCTCCTGGCTATGTCTATTTCAATCGGATTCACCTTAATTTACATTAATGGCTGGCGCAAGACGGGAGTCGAGGTGGGTGGTCAGGCCATCTGGTGGAACGACCTCCGACCATTCCACGCCTTTATGTACGGCCTGTTTGCCCTACTGGCTTTCAAGGGCGTCAAGGAGCACGCGTGGAAGGTTCTACTTCTGGACACTATTATAGGATTTTTGGCATTTGTCTATCATCACTTTGGGTGAACATTTTTAGCCACGTCGTACCGTAACCTAATTTTTAATAAAGATACTGTTCTTTTGAATGTCATATGAATGGTGTCATTGAAAAGAATACACGGGGGGATGGCGCCGGGGGTGCAAACACAACCATGAACGGTGCCATTTTTGAAAAAAACACCTGGAACGGCGAACGTCTCTTAGATATGGGGTTTGTAAAAGAAAAATACTATTTGAAGAAGAAAATTGATGATGACCGAGACATTATTTTCCTTCCTCAAAGTTCGCTCGTCAAATATTGTCGTTCCGAATTTAATGTGACACTTGACCGAAAACCTGACGAGGCGTATCTTTTTCGGAATGGCGACAAATACTTGCTCAAAATTTTAGAAAAGAAGACACAAAATGGTGCCGGAAGTGTCGACACAAAGTTGTGTGCCGACACGTGGTTCAAGGAGGAGTATCACGAATACCTAGGACCTCGATTTACAATCGAGTATGCGTTTTGTCTATCGAGCGGACTTCAGAAAATGTATCTTTCAAACACGAGCAAATGGCCCGTTATGCGCAAGTTGCACGCCCGTCACGGAACCACCATCCTTTTTGGTGAAGACCCTGACTACTTTGCAAGGCTTGATGACTGGATAAGCACCTCGTTTGTCTGAGCCGACGGGTCTTTAGAGTTGATGGCACGCCGGGCCACTATAATTTCGGTTACAAAATGCGTCTCGGGAAAAGCATCACGGACCAGGGCCACATTCGAATTACTCATGAGAAAAGGACACGGAAGTGACTGTGTGAGCCGAAACAACGATTCGTGTTGTTCTTTACCAAACCCAGACTTTGTGTAGGTCACAAATGACGTGGCATTCTCCGGAGCGTACGGAGGGTCCATGTAGACAAAATCAGTCGGATCAGAGATGCGTCCGAGTGATTCTGTAAATGATTGACACGTGAACACGACATCTTTAATCAGTCGTGAAACTGCACGTAAATGGTCAGCATCGTACACGCCAGGTGCCTTGTTGTGTCCGAACGGCACGTTGTAACCGTTTGGGCCCTCCCGATACAATCCTCTAAAACCCGTCTTGTTGAGGTACAAGAAGCGTGCAGGCGTGGGGTTCTTATTAAAGTCGGCCCGGACCTCGTAGTATCGTTCTTCTGAAAGATTTTTGCACAAAAGTTCCAATTCACAAATGAGTTTTTCTGGTTCGGCCTGGACTTGTTTGTACAGGGCTATGAGGTGAGGGTTGATATCACTTGCGTGTACAACACCTTTTATATTTCGGGAAGACAGAAGACCCAGAAGGACACTTCCACCGCCGACAAAAGGTTCGTGATAGTTGTTCACGTCGGACGGAAACTTGTCCAGGACTTTCTGAAGCATCTGTGTTTTACCACCTGCCCATTTCAGGAAGGGTTTCATATGGCATTTTTGCGCCGCAATTCTTTAGTCTCGGTGAGTAGTAATGGACAAAGGTTGGTTGTTTATTGTTGGCCTGGCTATAGCTTTGCTTGTATTGCGTAACACCACAAACGGTACATTGTCTGATCAGGCCGTGAAGACTCTGTATCGTCAATCGGCCCGTTACGTTGTGGCGAGTCTACAAGACGAGTCCGAAGTGATTCGGGTCCTGCATGCAAACTATGCGATGGGATACTTGCTCGCCATCAAGGATGTCACGAACGATATGGAGTTTGAACAAATTACAGGCGAGCGTCTTGTAGAGTTTGAAGACAAAGTTGTTGCGGCACAAGATGTCGCGACAAAACTCCTCATACAACAGCGACCAGACCTCATGCCGCTCAAGGATGAGATGCTTGTACGTGCAATTTATTCTCGCGACTAAATGTAAAATGCCAAAGAATATCGATTTGCACCGGTCTGTCGTGCTTTTGGCAACCATGAAGGCTATACCGAACCCTCCACCCGAACTCAAGCGAACGATTCGTTTTATGGAGAATCGCATCGGGGCCGCACTCGTCAAAAATATGTCTGTTCTTCCAAATAACCAGGCACCAGCCCATAAAAAGGGTCCTGGACCAAAAACCACGACGATGAAGCGGAGGGGTCGTTTTGTCATGACAGGAACTAATTAAACACAACTTTCCAAACTATTATAGATGACCAAGTGGCTCTTTATCGGACCGTCACTTTTGGCCGGAATAGGACAAGTGACAAACAAGTATGCTCAGCTTGTCGGAGGTGAATATCGTGATTTTTCAGCCCCACCGAGTGAAGAAACGTACGATGTTGGTTTTGCATTTGTGCTTCCCATCCCACAACACATGGATATGTGCGACCGGCACCTCAAAAAATGTACCAAAAAAATGTACATGACGGTGTGCGAAACTGAGACGGTCCATGCCGCGTACGGTCTTTTGGTCGAACGATACAAGACACTGTATACACCGAGTGTGTTTTGTCAGCGCGTTTTCGAGCGCCAATTTCCAAAAGGAAACTGGAAGCTTCTGAGACACACGGCGCACGGAAGTCCAGTGGCGCCACCGACAACACCCGAGTACACTTTTTACACAATTGGAAACATGGCCGATCCACGAAAAAACATACGCATGTTGCTTGAGGCGTTCGTTCGACTCGACATGCCAAACACGCGTCTGGTTCTCAAGGCGACCGGACGTCAGCCGTTCGTGTGTCCCCTGCCCCATGTGACTGTCATCAACGACTTGCTGACCGACGAAGAAATGGAAAGTATTCATCATCAGAGTCATTGCTACATCAACTGTTCACATTCAGAGGGTGTAGGAATGGGGGCCGTAGAGGCTGCCGTACGAGACAAGCCTGTCATTATTACAAACTATGGAGGACTTCAAGAGTACATTCCCAGTACCCCATTTGTGGTACCATGTGCACTTCAACCGGTTGGCCAAAATGATTTCTTGTACGAGAGTCACATGATATGGGGGGCACCTGTTATGAATGACCTCATTCGGCACATGCGATACTGTGCCGAAAACCTAATCGGCACATGGGATCACACCTTGACACGCGAGCTCATTGGTGACGTCACGTCGGCGTTGTTGGAATACTCGAGCCAATAGTTGGTCGCATAAATGACCAGTGCGAGCATGACGGACGAATAGACGAGAAACGCCTGCTGGGCCTTCAGGTACAAAACAAAGTCGTCCAGGGCCTGGAACCCGACGGGCTTGGACAAGATGCGTGGGACGAGTAGGATGATGAGGGCGTTAACCAACAAAGCCTGTACGTACATTACAATACACACGTAAAAAAGTTCACTCCATCGAAAAGTGCTTCTTACAAAATGCGCCACAGCCTGATGCGGCCCGGAAGGGGCACTGGCGACCCTCGAGCGTGCGAGCCGTGCACTGGGGTCCGATCGGCTGGTCCTTCTTCTTTTTGCTCGAGGCACCAGCGGGCAGTGGAGGCGGGCCGAGCGGTGGAGGCGGACCAGTAATCACAATCATCTTGCGACGCCCTGCATCAATCGACAGTGCACGTTCGCGCATCTTTAAAGCGGTCGATGCCAGCTTAGCCGGGTCCGAGTGATACTTGGCCGCCATGGCATACATAGAATCCCAAGTGGGTGTCATCATGTTTATGGATAGGAGTTTCGTGTTTGAGCCATGGCGCTCGAGACAAAACCTAAACTTTTTGGCACCGAACCGTCACAAACTCACGTCCGGTACAGTTGACCGTCCCTTTTGGAGCGATACACGTCACGTCTGCGCCGGTCGCGACCGTCACGTTGACACGTCCGTCCCCCTTTTTCTTACTAAACCACGCTGCGATACCCGCTGCCCATTCAATGTCTTCGTTCGGGACATGAATACCTTTTGTACCGGTTCGTAGGACAACATGTGCCCCGGCGCAATCTCGTGCATGAAACCATAGATCGTATGCTTTCATGCGCGATGACAAGTTGTGATTTTCGTGCGCATCCAGACCCACCAAAACCTCAAAGTTGTTCGGCGAGCTCAAGCGGCGCATTTTTGTTTTGTGCACCTGACCTAACATCTGTTTGGTGTACGTGACAGAACGTAATTTTTACACACCGCTACATAGGCTGTGATATTTCCAAATAAAACCCGCTGACGTTTTAATTCTTTAAATCCTCCCTGTGTACACCATTTAATAAGATGCTACATTATTTTTTAAGTCATCACGAAACACCGACCTCCACGTAAGCGGAGTACCAAATGTAACGTCGATTCTTTGGACACATTGTAGTCACCGAGCGTCCGGTCGTCCTCGAGCTGCTTTCCGGCAAAGATGAGACGCTGTTGGTCCGGCGGAATGCCTTCTTTTTGTTGGATTTTCTCTTTGATACTTGAAATAGTATCTGAACTTTCCACTTCAACAGTAATCGTTTTACCGGTCAGAGTTTTGACAAAGATTTGCATCTTGACATATGACGCTACAATTTTTTAAATGTCTTTTCATAGAATCCCTTGACATATATTTGTTACCACAAATACATAAAAAACACTGGTCCTTATTTATGTGCTGATGGACTTCATGCCTTCGCCGATTTGCAGAGATTGTATATATTTTCTCACAAAAACTGCATTTATATTCACCTTTGTATCCTTTCTGAGCCTTCTCTAAAGCGTTTTTTAGTTGTTCAATTTTATAAGGTATCCTCATATAAGGCTTTATATCTTCTACAAACTGTAATGCCTGACAATGATTGAGTGACCATTCATGACCATGACAAATTTTATTTTTACTCTCACGCGTTCGTTCTCTCACACTTCCACCCCAAATATTCCTACCTAAATCAAGTGGAGTACGATCATTCTGTGATATGGACAATTTCAAACGATTATTGTTACTTTTATCATTAGATATAGACCCTTCACCTTCATAAAAACCACAAAACCATATATTAAGTTCTGTATTTTTTAACATTTTATATTCTATAGTTCTTTACTTTTATACCATGCCATGTAGTAGTCGCCAGCCTCGGGCGGTTCAGCTTCGACGACCGATGTATCGTCGACGTGACGCCACGTTCCTTTGTGTTTGACATATGCGGTATAGTGACCACCGTGGACGGACCCCTGGTGGACAACCAGACCGAACAACGTGTGGTCCGTGCCGTACGTCTGTGGGACCCGGATGGTCCGGCGCGCATCGTACTGACTGAACGAAACCATAAATACCGGGGGCAGCTTTGCAACCCGAGTCTGTTTGACGGCCGCATGATATGTATTGCCTGTATCATCAATATAGCCCGCAAAAGCCTCCGTTTTTTCGTGCCGTCGAACGAGTTCCTCGAGTGTCTGGCCGGACGTTTCCGGTGTGAGCACGAGCGTCGTAAACTCGTATTCTTTGGTCGAAGTGCCCTTGGGGTACGTGACAGTCTGTGATTCGGTTCCGTTGAACATGCCTTGGATAAATCCGACACCGAGTGACTTTTCAAATGTGTCAACGAGCTCAAGAACAACCTCCTGTACATCGTGTGGCCAGCCATTACCGAAGCGCCTAAAGCGCTCACAGAACGCCTTGTGGAAAGGACGAACGTCCGGGGGCGGCAAAGACTTGCGCCACAACTGGTTTATGAGCGCAGAGTACTCGCGGGTCACTGCACACTCGCCGGTGTAGGGCTGCTTGAGGAGCCGGTTGGACAACCACGGAACATGGCTTAAACACTGCAGTGCAGAATTAAGAAAGCACGTATTGCCAAGGTTTTCCAAACCCTTCACCATATTTAGAAACAACACTCGCCAACTCTCTAAACCAGACATGGAGGTTGCCCGTTCTCTCTTTGACACGTGGGAGCCTATTATTCGCAAGCATTGCACCAAGGATACGAGTGAGATTGAGATTCGTCTCGGCAAAATGAACCGCGGTTCATTCGATACGAATGTCACCAAGGAGACGTTCGACAAGGTGCTCCGCCGTCTTCACCGGTACAAGGGCTGGGAGAATGTGTCCGAGTCGGACACAATTATTTACCACTACCCGAGCAAGCGTCGTGCAACCTATGACAACACTATCGAGGATATCACCGAGAGTGTCATCAAGAAGCGTCTTGAGGTGAATGACGTGTCATTGAATGGCCAGCCGTTTGATGTGCGTCTCGGTGTTTCGAGTGAGGTGCCGATGGACCATGACCCGGAGGAGGAGGCGACGAACGTGCGGACTAAGAAACGTACATCATTTTTGCGTAAAAATCTTCGGATCGACGTGACGTGCGTCACTGGCGATCCGCAAGACCAGGATTGTGATGATGAAAATCAATACCAGATTGAGCTCGAGCTGTTGAGCGTCCCCGAATCCAAGAATGAACTGTTCAATATGGTGTACAAGGTGTTTGACGTGTTGAAGATTATGGCCTAGAAGAACTTGGGCATGTTGACATAGATGGGCGACGGCGTGCGGGAACGGGGCGCTGGCACTGGCGCGGGCGCTGGCGCGGGGGGTGACGGAGACGGTGATGGAACGGGTCCACGTGTCGTCTTTATATTCTTGAGCGTAGCGTACCACGTCTTTGGTGGTTTCGACTCGAAGTTTCCGTAATTATTTTTTAGGTAGGCTTTGGCGACCGCGAGACGTTCGGCGCGCGTCAGTGTGTTAAATTGACGCGCACGGCCATCGCGTACAATGCGATTGTTATTTGTGAACATGTACGCCTTGCCGTTCAGGACCAAGTTTGGACGGGACGGCCCGGCTGACACGGGAGAAGGTCCAATCTTGTTCTTTATCATCTTGAAAATCTGAGCCGCCGTTTTATTCTCTGATGCCCCGGCAATGTTCATGTTCCGGGCCATTCGAACAAGTTGGGCTATCGTGTACCGCGAGTACTGCTTGCCATTTATCCGGTCACCGTTCACCTTGATGACGGCGCGCCCAACCGGACTCACATTCCCGGTGATGTTGAAAATGTTCCGGACCCGTTGGGGTACCGGAACACCTGCCTCGGCATACGCCTTCAGGACCGTCTTTTTACCGGCCGCCTTACCGGCCGGCACTTTATAAAAGTACGGTTGTTTCCCTGGTCCCGGGCGGACATAAAACCCTGCACGGTTTGCATTCCAGTTTGACGCGCGTCTCGGTGGGCTCTTTATCTTTGGTGCAACGGGCGCAGGCGCAGACATGTTGAGCGCCTCCCAGAGGTTTGCACCCTCGACATTAAACAGACGCATGACGCTTGGTGGAATTTCGACACCATGTGTTTCGTACGCCCGGAGAACCTTTTGGCGCACAAGGGACATGTTTGTGACGACGGGATAGAAGCGCGGAAGGCCATTCGGACCCGGACGGACGTACATTCCGTTGCGCGTGTTTGAATAGCTGCGAGCCTTCGGGTACCGAGAGTTCAGTTTTGCGAGCTTCTGTGCATTCTTGTTTCTGGCTGACACTGGAAGGTTACGCATACGCGTCGCGGCCAAGGGTTCATATACGGGTCGACCAGCTTCGTTCACCATGGGGCGCCCGGCCATGTTACGAGACCGTTCACGTTTGAAGATGTTCAACGGGCCAGTGTATTGGATGATGCGGTGAATGACGCTCGGTACGACCGACAAGTCTTTCGTTCCACGAATGAGCACATTGCCATTTGTAAAAAAGCTGAGCGTCATGGCGGGTTGTTTCCAGTGAACAATTACCGCCGGAAACAACTCTTCGTCGAACGTTGCTGTACCTATCGAGTGAGGTACGTGACGAATAAATTGAGTCACAAAATCATCGAGCCGGAGAGTATGGTCAATGTTGATTCGTCCGTCCAACTTTGTCATCTTCACGTTTGAAACGTTGACTCGTACACCTGGAAAGAAACGAGTCGCAATTTTACGAAGTACGGGCTCGTATGTTGAACGACCAGACGTGGTGATTTGCAGCGATCCACTCTTGTGGAAAACGGCGGCGCCACCGCCTTCGACTCTAAAGTTCCAGTGATTCACCCCGACGGGTGAACCTACAACACCGTGTGTTTTTGTGAGACGACATGTTGCTGGATTTCCAATGAGCTCACGGCCCTCTACTGATGCGATACCTGCTGGCAGAGACGCCGGAAGAACAAATGCGGTCCACGGAAAATAAAGAGTGACCGTCCGGGCCGTGGTGATTGGTGCGCTCAGCTTATACCCATCGGATACGTAGTGCGACTCGTTCACAAAGCCGGTTTTCCGTGACCGGAACGCCTGTTGTATTTTTCGCGCGGCGGCACTCGCCATTACTTTGGTCAGAGAGTTTTTTCTACACGTCGGCGACAATGTCGTTCGTCACGACGTCCAGACCGTAAATAACCGGTTGGGATGCGTAGGCGTTTCCGCGATACACACACGTCTCCGTCCGGACTTCAATTTCTCGGGCCGAGAACGGACCGGCGTACGTGTCTGGGTTGAACCGGCACTTTCCGAGCAAATTCTCTTGACAATGTTGGTGGAACATTTGGACGAAAATCTTTTGCGGACACGCCTTGTCCGGGCCGTACACCACCTTTTCCATCGATGACAAAAAGTGTTGCAGCGGATTCGTGAGCATCGCCACCTGGTTCTGAACCGTCTTGAAATACTCTGGCAAGACATTCCAGATGTCCTGGTCGCTATACTTGGCTGCGTATTCGAGGTACGCCTTGACACACTTGCACAAAATGGCTGGGATTTCAGCATCCAGCTTCTCGTCCAGATGCGGGTCAGCCTTTTGCACTTGGCGACAAAAGTTCCACGTCACGAGACGACGGAGCACCGACCCAGAGTTGTCACGGTAACCCGGCACCTCGTTGCCGGCCAGAATGCCAGGAACGTTCCAGGTCATCGAAAGTGCCTTGTCGTTCTTGCGTGCAATCGAAACATCCTCACCGGACACCATCGACTGGAACTCCGCCTGTTCGAGCGCCAAATCACCTTTGACCTCGGGACTGATGAACATGAAGCCGTCGTGGATGGACCAGAGACCAAACTTCTTCTCGATGTTGTTCGAAAGGGTCCGAACATCCTCAGAATCGTAAAACTTTTTGCACACTTTTGTGATGAGCGTCGACTTGCCCGAGCGCGCAATACCCTTGAGAAACGGAATAACCTGCCAGCCGTCCATCACGTTTGTGTCAAAACAAAGGCGACCGATGAACACATATAGCCACCTAGATACATCATCCGAAAACCGTTGGTATGTCATCACGGACTGCATATATGGCGTCGGGATGTTATACCAATCGTCAACGTCTTCATAGTGGTCGAACTCTTGGTCAAAAAACTTACAACTTACGATGGTCGGGTCGAGAGTCTGACACTCGGGCGTATCGTACTTGTAAAACTTGGTCACATACTTGTCGGCCCACTCGCGACCGACAAAGATACCGTTCCGGAACGACCAGACGTTCCGGTTCTTTTTGATTTCGGGAAACTGCATGTCGCGGCAGTTGGACAGGTGTGTGATGGTATCCCGGACAATCGAGCCCTTGCTAGTCAGGTTCCGCCACATGTCATACTTGTCCTCCTTTTGTGTGTAAAAGTATACAAACTCCTTGATTTCCATCACGGGCCGCCATGCCTTGGTCAGGTGTCCATCACCCGTTTCAATTTGCTTACAACACTGACCCTTGTAACGACGCATCTTCATGATGTACGTCTGATTCAGGAGGTACAGGAGCAGACATTGAAACGCACTCGGTTGCTCTTCAGCCTCACCGGTCGTCTCGATAGTCTTGCACCGAAACATTGACGACTCCATATCACCCTGAATAGGAGCCGTACACGTCGGATGGTTAATCCGCTCGAATGATCGAACATATCGAAAAATGATTTCGTATGCATCGTCAGCCGTTTCAATCAATCGCATCATACGGAAGGCGACTCGAAACTCGTCGCCGTTCACGTCAACGGTCGGGCGATCCTTAATACCCAGTTCACTGGAACGATGGTACAGCTCGGAAAAAAGGTTTACCAGGCGACGTTTTTGTTCTAGAATTCGTTCGAGATCGACATTTTGGGGCATGCCGTTCGCGTCTAGTTCGTCATCCCGGAAGAATTGGCGAAACCCACTGGTGAGCGGCAGAAACCGATCACCTTTGCAGGTCAGACCCATCTTTTCCTCGAGTTGTCCGATGAATACTTCCAGCCGCTCTGGGGTGAGCGAACTCACCTCAGAGCGAAGAACCTCCATTCGTATTTCATGGTCGTGATTTGGTGCACGATCACGCTCAATTGTATGCACGTTGTCCATTGGTAGTACAGAGCAAGAAATTTTTAAGCAGTGGGCGGTGGTGGCTTGGCCGAAAGAGCCGACAGAATCTTTACCAAAATGACATTCTGTTTCTCCAGGTGCTTGGCGATCGCTTCGGTCGAGCCGGCCAGTTTGTCCAGGACGGACGTGATGGTCTCACCCTCGTCGGTCGTCAGGAGAGAGATCAGTGCATCCTCACCACCGTCAAAGTCCATCTCATCCTCGTCCATGTTCATCTCCTCATCTTCGGGAATGTTATCACGATCAGCCATAGTACTTTGTACAGACATAAAGTCTTTAATAGTCTGGCGCGCCCTGATACCCCCGAATTATTTTCTTGGCGTATGGTAAAATGGCTGGCGGACTTATGCAACTCGTCGCTTACGGCGCTCAGGATGTGTACCTGACCGGTACGCCCAAGGTGACCTTCTTCCAGGCGGTGTACAAGCGCCACACCAACTTCGCGATGGAGCTGATCCAGCAGACGACCAACGGTTCCCCGGCCGCATCTGGCCGCGTGTCCGTGACCATCGCCCGCAACGGCGACCTGGTCGGCAACATGCACGTGGCTCTGCAGCCCACGACCAACGTTCTGACCTCCAACAACGCTGGTTATGACACCAACTGGATCGCCGAGCGCGCCATTGCCGCCGTGGAGCTGACCATCGGTGGCCAGCGCATCGACAAGCACTACCAGACCTGGTGGCGCCTGTACGCCGAGCTGTTCCTGACCGAGTCGGACAAGATTGCCTGGGGCAAGATGACGACCGCGGTGAACAGCACGGTGACCACTGCAGTGAACAACCGTGTGTTCCTGCCTCTGTTGTTCTTCTTCAACCGTAACCCCGGCCTGTACCTGCCCCTGATTGCTCTGCAGTACCACGAGGTGCGCCTGGACTTCGACCTGACCACCTACTACGACAAGTACTTCGGCACGACCAACGCGTTTGAGGTGTGGGCCAACTACATCTACCTGGACACGGAGGAGCGTCGCCGCTTCGCCCAGAAGGGCCACGAGTACCTGATCGAGCAGGTGCAGCACACCGGCGGTGACTCTGTCACCAACGACACCAGCACGCAGCTGGTCCGTCTGTCCTTCAACCACCCCGTGAAGGAGTTGATCTGGTGCTACACCAACCCCAACTTCAGCACGACTGCCAACCTGAACCACATGTGGAACTTCACCACCGGCACTGCCACCGTGGCTGTGTCTTCCAACGTGCAGTCTCTTGCTATGTCGAACAACTTTGTGCTGCCTCACCTGTGCGGCGTGCCTCAGATTGTGAACACGTGCGGTACGCACGGCTCCGCTGGTATTTTCGGCCTGGCTGGCGGTCAGGCCGCTAACGCCTTCTGGGTCGAGGAGGGTCTGGCTGTTGGTGGTGCCACCGCTCCGGGCGTGGAGGTGGGTCCCCTGAACCTGTTCAAGGTGGTGCTGAACGGCCAGGACCGCTTCAAGGAGCAGAACGGCAAGTACTTCAACCAGGTGCAGCCATTCTACCACCACACCGGTACCCCCTACCCGGGTATCTACACCTACTCCTTCGCCCTGCAGCCCGAGGAGCACCAGCCAACCGGCACCTGCAACTTCTCTCGCATTGACAACGCCCAGGTGTCTGTGCAGCTGAAGGGTTCCACTGCCACGACTCTGCAGAAGCTGTTCGCGGTCAACTACAACGTGCTGCGCATCCAGTCTGGTATGGGCGGCCTGGCCTTCTCCAACTAGAGAACCAATCCACTACACACAAGCATAAAACGGGGGAAACCCCAAAAAACAACAAAACAGCCTTTTTAGTGGTTGTTTTGTTGTTTTTTTCTCTTGACGTATGATAAAATGGCTGGCGGACTTATGCAACTCGTCGCTTACGGCGCTCAGGATGTGTACCTGACCGGTACGCCCAAGGTGACCTTCTTCCAGGCGGTGTACAAGCGCCACACCAACTTCGCGATGGAGCTGATCCAGCAGACGACCTCCGGTACCGTCGGTAACGCTTCTCGCGTGTCGGTGACCATCGCCCGCAACGGCGACCTGGTCGGCAACATGCACGTGGCCCTGCAGCCTCTGGCACCCAACGGCACGACCCTGGCGCTGACCTCGACTAACAGTGCATTCGACATGAACTGGGTGGCTGAGCGCGCCATCTCCGCCGTGGAGCTGACCATCGGCGGCCAGCGCATCGACAAGCACTACCAGACCTGGTGGCGCCTGTACGCCGAGCTGTTCCTGACCGAGTCGGACAAGATTGCCTGGGGCAAGATGACCTCCATGTCCAACCCGAACACGACGCAGACCTCGGTCCCCAAGGTGTACCTGCCCCTGCTGTTCTTCTTCAACCGCAACCCCGGCCTGTACCTGCCTCTGATTGCTCTGCAGTACCACGAGGTCCGTCTGGACTTCGACCTGACCCAGTACTATGCGAGCTACTTCGGCACGTCCAGCGCGTTCGAGGTGTGGGCCAACTACATCTATCTGGACACCGAGGAGCGTCGCCGCTTCGCCCAGAAGGGCCATGAGTACCTGATTGAGCAGCTGCAGCACACCGGCGGTGATGCGCTGGTGTCTAGCACCAACCAGGAGGGTGCCGTACAGACTGTCCGTCTGACCTTCAACCACCCCGTGAAGGAGCTGATCTGGTGCTACCAGAACCCGACCTCAACCGCCCAGCAGTCGACGCAGCTGAACGGCATGTGGAACTTCTGCTCGTCCACGTCCAACGTGAACGTGACGTGCGACCCGTCTAAGCTGGCTTTGGCTGGTACCATCGCACCACACGTTGTTGGTTGCCCACAACTGTTCATGCCATCTGGTTTCGCTCCAGGTTCCAACGTTGCCCCGGTTGTTGCGTCTAACGTCGTCACCGCATCTGCCCTGACCGGTAACGTGTTCTGGGTTGAGGAGGGCACGCAGCTGGCCACGACCGCCACCGTCTTCGGTAACGAGGTGGGCCCTCTGCACCTGTTCAAGGTGGTGCTGAACGGCCAGGACCGCTTCAAGGAGCAGACCGGCAAGTACTTCAACCAGGTGCAGCCATTCTACCACCACACCGGTACCCCCTACCCGGGTATCTACACCTACTCCTTCGCCCTGCAGCCCGAGGAGCACCAGCCAACCGGCACCTGCAACTTCTCCCGCATCGACAACGCGTCCCTGTCTGTCCAGCTCAAGTCTAGCGTCGCAACCACCACCCAGAAGATGTTCGCGGTCAACTACAACGTGCTGCGCATCGCCTCTGGCATGGGCGGCCTGGCCTTCTCCAACTAGATGTAGGTTCCTCGTTTTGCATCGAGTTCGCGTTGTTCACTTTTTGACAGGTGGTCCATGGAGCCGGTCTTGATGGCCCGAATTTCAGGACCGCTCAGCGTCACGGCGTCGAGGACATAGTCCTGGAACGCGTCACACGCTTCAGGTACGATGGGTTTAATAATTTCAAAAATTGCACGGGCCGGTTCGCGAATCTCACTCTGAGCATCGTTTCCCATGCGCAGGTGCAAGAAATGGAAGAGGTTATGGAGGTTGATTTTCCAGTAAAATTCAGTGTAGGTACTCTGAGGAAGGTGCGTCCGTGCAAGTTCACGTGCGACACCACGTCGGACGAGTTCATCGTACGTGTGAAATGCAAGGTCACAAGACGCCTTTTGTTTCAGACGTATCAGATCACTTCCCTCAACGACGCCGTGAGAACCCTGACGGGCTGTCATACTCTGACTCCGGAGCTCATCCGGAATGAAAAAATCATCCTTAATGACCGAATAACGCGCCGAAATTTCATTCACAGACGCGGAACGGTGACGGAACCACTGACGTGCCACAAAGATTGGCACTCGAACATGAAACTTAAATTCAACCATCTCGAACGGCGTCGTGTGCTTATGACGCATGAGGTATCGGATCAGCGCCCGATCGTCATTGATTGACTTTGTACCCTGACCATATGAAACACGTGCAGCTTGGACAATTGCGGAATCATTTCCCATATGATCGACCAACCGCACAGAGGAAGTCTCCATTGGAGATACATCAGATGCAAACTTTATTTGTTGACGATTAGTAAAATGGTCCAGTTGAAGTTGTGGCATAAAATACTGATGGCGGTGGTCATTATTGTCGCTGTATTTCTGGCTACCCGGTATCGTCAGAGTAATTACACTCCACCAGAGTCGACGGTGACGGTAACGCCTCCTCCACCAGTTGAGCAACCACTTCCTCCTCCTCCACCAGTTGAGCAACCACCTCCTCCGCCCCCAGTTGAGCAACCACCTCCTCCACCCCCAGTTGAGCAACCACCTCCTACAGGACCAACAAATGTCGAGATTAACGGTATTGGTGGATTTGATAAAATTGCAGGTGAGACCATGTATGAGTATCAATCCATGGTGACACCCGAGACTCCACAGATGATGACGCCCGATACTCCACAGATGGTGACGCCCGAGACTCCACAGATGGTGACGCCTGAAGCATCAGTCACGTCGCCACAGGTTGAGATGTACATGAAATCACCTTATGCGGAGCTTTAAAAGAAGAGTTGATTCATAATTAATGGACGTCAAACGCTTTGCGATCCGTCTTAAAATGTATAAAGTACGAGGCGGGGTAGTACACCATTGTGCCCTTTTCCAACGCGCTCTTGAAACTCAAGGAATCAAGACTCGTGTTGTGAAAGGTGTATGCCTTGTTCCACAGACACGGGAGATTTGTGAACATTACTGGGTTCAAAGTGAAGACGGGCTCAATTTTGATATAGGCTATGAAGTTGGATGTCTATACTCACCGGAACTTCGTTCGGTCGAAACCATTTTGTTGCCCGAAGCTCCTGAGGGTTTTTCTGTACCGGATAGTGACCCAGAAAATACAAGACTTTTTGAACTGTACCAGACGGACCCGAAAACGTTTTGGTTGGAAACACCCCACGATGTTCGTAGTTTCAAATAAAATATCACAATCAATTATAAATGTCCGCCACGGATCGCAATATTATTGTACTCTTGACCAGTTCTATATTGTTCACGAATTCAATTCGTGACATGTATCGAAATGGAAAGTTATGGTCGACTCGTTTCATGACCATCTTCCAGATTATTCTCGCATTTGCATTGATGATGTTCCTCAGAACGGGCTGAAAAAAAATAATTTAGACAAGTATAAATGAACAACGCAAATAACAGTTCGAAGTTTGTGCGTGCGGCACTCGGTGGCCTTCTTCTTTTGCTGTTTATGTCTGGTGTTTTCATGGTGGTCGAGGCCAATAAACCTGATCCGACAGAACCAAACAAGAAATGGTTCGGAACTGCCTACCTTATATTCGCCGCACTCCTCGGCATGTTTTACGTTTATACAAACCTTGTAAGAAATAATAGCACCTATTAAAACATGATTCGTCAATTCAGAGAGAGCGTCTGAGACAAAGTCGCAAATAATTCAGGTGTACGTGCCGGTTCAAATCCAATCGATGTGCGAATGCCGAGATTTTTGGCCGTCAGTACAACATCCTGATTCGCCCCCAGATACACGAAAGACCATCCGTCATGTGTCTGGTGCGACTCAACCAAGTCCTTGATGTGACCCGGTGTATAATTAACCGACGAGTTTTCTTCCCCATCCGTCAGAATAATCACAGTCGTATCACGAGGAAGATTCAGTTTCAAAACATGACCCATCGCGTCAAGCAATGCAGTTGACCCACGAGGCTCAAATGTCTCGTGTGTGAGCGGCACAACATTATCAATCGGCACATTTTCGTAGATGGTCAGAACTTCGTAATCAAACTCATACAGAGATATGGTTCCACCGAACTGTTTTTGAGACTCGACAAAACTGTTATATCCGTCGATTGTGTCGTCGCGGCACGTCTCCATCGAACCGGAACGGTCAAGTAGAAATACGCGAGTCGCCATACTGTATCGTTGTCGCGTTGTTTTAAAACACTTGTGCGCTAGTCAGGTACGTATGCATGAAAAAGTTGCCGAACTCCTTCAGCGCTGTTATGATGAACAGCGAACTCCTGAATGGCATGCTTTGCGTGGGACAATGCTTACCGCCAGTGACCTTGCAACCGCAATCGGAGACAATCCATATGAAACACCCGACGACCTCCTTGTCAAAAAGTGTGGCTTCAAACACTGGAATGGAAATTCAGCCACGGCTCACGGAACCCTGCTTGAACCCATCGCTCGTGATTTGTACGACGCTCGACACAATCAGAAATCTCATGAAATTGGTCTTGTGCAACACCCTGTCCACAAATGGCTCGGCGGTTCACCCGACGGCGTGACCGAATCAGGTCGTCTGATTGAAATTAAATGTCCCCTGACGCGTAAAATTACATCGGCTGTCCCAAAATACTATCTCCCCCAAATTCAACTTTTGCTCGAGGTGCTTGATCTCGAGGTGTGTGATTTCATACAGTACAGACCGGCGTCTGAAAAAAACGGCGAGGAATTTGTCGTCACTGTAGTTGACCGAGACCGTGTATGGTTTGAACGAATCCTGCCAAAGGCAAAGGCTTTTTGGGATCGTGTCATCCAGAAGCGCATCACGGGTTTATGTGAAATGCTTTCGGACGAAGAGGACTCTAAAGAATACATATGCGAGATACTAGAGGAAGATGAAGTGTCCGGCGTGCATGCGGAACAAGGGGATACAGTTGACGTGCCGGGAGTGTCGTAGAAACTTTTGTACCGGGTGTATTCAACTTGAAGTGCACGCATGTCCGTGCATCAAATCAAAGATTGTTTTTGAAAAGGAACGCCTCGAGAAACAGCTCATCAAGGTTGAGGCTCCTAAAGTTTTGAAGATTTAATCAAATTTCTTGCGGAGCGCGAGAACGATGGCAAGCAACCCCATGGCGATGATAAGCGGCCAGAGATTGTCCTGAAACATTGCGCTGGAGATGTAGTTCCGGCCGTCCGTGTACGTCACCTCACGTGACCACGATGTTGTTCCGTCATCAAACTGGTATTTGCGTGCCGGGTACATAAAGGAAGTTGCCGGGTTTACGCCACCGGTCATGGCAGCCATGGCCGGCGCACGAAATATGTGCTTTGGTGTGAAATGATCATCATACTCTGGAGTTTCATCTGGCACAACTGGTTCCTCGCGTGGCATCATCCACGGCAGCGCCTCGGTTGACTTGTGGCCACCGTTGTACGAAACACCAAACGTACCAGTTGCCGTGTATGGATTGATACGATCCATAGACAGTTCATCGATTTCAAGGAGCTCAGTCATGTCTTCTATTGTTGACCGATATTTTTGTCAGCGTACGTCCTGGACTCAACCTTTTCTTTGTGCCGGGTCCACATGTCGTCCAGATCGACATCGAGCATATAGGCTAGCTGAAAGAGATACGAAAATACATCACCCATCTCCGTCGTAATGTCCGTGCCGCGATCCTTTTTCAGTCCCATCTTTTTGAAATTACGCTGATACTGCCGTATTGCCGATGCGAGCTCACCAATCTCTTCTGTGAAGAGGAGCCAGACGGTGCTGACCGGCGCCTTGTCCCAACCTTTTGTACGACACAACTCGTACGTCTGCTCTTTGTAAGAATTCATCTTGTATGTTAAGCGTTGTCTGCTTTTATTAGTCAATTTGGGATGTGATCGCGTCACTCACCTCTGTCGGTGTGAATACGACGAGCGCGACAAACAAGGCGATGAGCTCAATCGCACACCGCATACGCTCCGTCTCGAGTTCGGTCAAGTTTTTCTTGATGGCCCATTGGGCACTGATTAACCGGGACAGGCGATCGATGATGAAAAAAATGATGAAACCGTAGGCGATCTGGCGTGCTGATTGCATTACTTACATAGTAGAAACTTTTCGGGTGACATATGCCATTTGGTTCGACAGCTTCACGTGCCACTGGTGGAGCACGAGAACCTGGAACAAAAGTATGGTCACGCTGAGCCCGAGTGCCACGAACGGCAGCCACTTGAGCCACTTTGGTGTCTGCTGTTCATCTTCCATTACTTGAGGCTTGTAATTTTTCTGGACAAGTTTAGAAAGTCGGCCGAGTGCTCAATGTGCCACGGGTACAGCACCGTGAGCGCAAACATGAACGATAATAACGAAACCATCAACACCGCGACCGGAACCCATTTCGTCCACCGTGGAGGTTCGTCGTTCATTTGATAACGGGGCAGAAAATTAACCCATCGTCGGATACATCTTTTTGAACGCCTGGATAGTCGTACGACACATAGGACAGGACATTGAACGTGTGCGACCGATACATGTCTCGCATGCCAAATGACCACATGGGTCAAAAAACGTATCAACCATGCGCTCCATACAAATTGAGCATGTAAACTGGCTGTATTTTCTGGCGTTTGTGTTCATGAGTATCTGTTCCATCGCCTTGATTTCACCGTTCAATTCAGATAGTTCGTCACGCAATGTCTCAAACCCACACGTCTCTTTGAAATGCTGTACTGTATGGGAAACATTCTCTTGAAGTTCTGGAGTGTTCAGGACTGTCGATGCATTTTGAAGAATTGAAATATCACTCGACATGCGAACAATCTCAGCCTCCTTGATGCGAAACAGTGTGAGCTTTTCGTTGTATTGATGTTTGTACTTCCCGAGTGTCTCTTCAAACTGACTCCAATCCTCAGAAAGAGTCACCTCTGGAGCCTCAGGCAAAGCAACATGCTGTGGAATCATGACGTCGGACAAAAACTCGGCCAACATGGTCATATTCATTGTATCAGAACTGACAATAATATCTTTAAAGAAGTAAGATGGTACTGTTCGAGGTGCTATGTATGTCGTGCGCCGAGACATTCGGTAACTTTAATTTAAAATGGTTTGCAGAGTCGGGAAATTCTGCGAACCACCATTTGGGTCTTGGTATCTTAGGATACGTTGTTGTTTTGTTCTTTCTGGTTCGGGCGTTTGCGCTCAAAAATGTATTGATTGTGACGGCGTTATGGGAAGGCATGATTACAATCATCGGTGCTGCATCCGCCTATTTTATACTCGGTGAACGCTTCCAACATCCGATCCAATGGCTAGGTGTCGCCCTGGCCATTCTGGCTGTCGGAATGATTCACATTGGTCAGCAACTCAAACACGGTTAACGGCCGCCCGAACATTCACGCCGGCGGGAGGAGCACCGCCTGCATTCAGGCTCGTCGGATTGGTGTTCGCGCCAGTCGTCGGACCAGGCATGGACCCGGCGTTCGCACCGACACCGGCGTTAATGCCTGGAGCATTCATGGGAGTTGCCATGTTACCGACACGACGACGGTACATCATAAAAGCGACACCTCCTGCAACGAGCATGACAAAAGCGACAATCATGAAAATTGCCCAACGAGGGAATGGTTTCTTCTCTTCGACAGGCTTGTCCATTTTAATGGTATCGTTCATTTTTTTTTCACAATCCTGGCGACTGACTATTCATTTTAAACCCGGCAGTTGATGTGCTGACCGGCATGGCGAGCGGTACTGGATTGCTAGAAATGTAATCAATATAGGACAGCTGCTGGAGGACACCCGTGCTGATGGTCTTGGTCGCCTCCTTGACAACAATGTCGTTCATTTTTTTCATTTCAGACTTGTCGTCCGGTTTAGATACGAGATGTTGATAGACATTGCGCATGAGCGCCTGGAGATCAGCATCATTTTGACGGTCGATGTTCATACCCGTCTTGGTCTTGACACTACGAACAATAGCACCATGAAGGTATTCACGGTTGAAGGGCGAAAAGAACGCCTCACTGAGCGGAGTCGCAAACAGCTTATTGCTCATTTATCTACATGCCTGTATAAAAAAATGAGCTGCTTCAAAGCAAGAAGAAGATGAAGGTCAAGAAGCGTAACGGCGAAATCACCGAAATGCTGTTCGACAAGGTGACCGCCCGACTGTACAAACTGTGTATCATGACACCGGCACTCGTGATTCAACCGGACAAGGTGGCCCAGAAGACCGTCGCGAGCATGTACGATGGTATTTCAACCGAAGAGATTGACACGCTGAGCGCCGAGGTGGCGATCGGTATGATCACCGAGGACCCAGAGTACGAAACGCTCGCGACACGAATCGTCGTATCAAACATGCACAAAACAACTCCGAAATGTTTTTCGGATGCGATGCTCAGTCTCTACTCCAAGGGTATCGTTTCCGAATACTTCATGAAATGCATGAAGCTTGAAATGGATTCATGGATTGACCACTCGCGTGATTATACCTTCGGATACTTTGGTATCAAGACGCTTCAGCGCAGTTATCTGAACGATGGTGAGAGGCCCCAGTACCTCTTCATGCGTGTCGCGCTCGGCATTCACGGTGACGACTACCCGCGCGTCAAGGAGACGTACGACCTCATGTCCCAAAAGTTTTTCACGCACGCGACGCCGACCCTCTTCAACGCCGGTACGAATCACCCACAGATGTCGAGCTGTTTCCTGGTGGCCATGAAGGACGATTCGGTCGAGGGCATCTTCGAGACACTGAAGGAGTGTGCCCATATTTCCAAGTGGTCTGGTGGCATCGGCGTCCACTGCTCGAACATCCGAGCGAACGGCACAATCATCAAGGGAACGAACGGCAAGTCGGACGGTATCGTGCCCATGCTCCGCGTGTTCAACAACACTGCACGGTATATTAACCAAGGCGGCGGGAAGCGAAAGGGGTCGTTTGCATTCTACCTCGAGCCATGGCACGCCGACGTCCTTGAGTTTCTTGAGTTGCGTCTGAATCAAGGCGACGAAGAGGCTCGGTGTCGCGACCTGTTTACGGCGCTCTGGATCCCGGACCTCTTCATGGAAAAGGTGGAGGAGGACGGCGAGTGGCACCTCATGTGTCCCAACGAGTCACCGGGTCTCCAGGATGTCTACGGTGAAGAGTTTAACGAACTGTACCGGCTGTACATTGCACAGGGTCGGTACAAGAAGAAGGTTCGGGCGCGCGAGATTTGGGACGCCGTGCTCAAGTCACAGATCGAGACTGGTACGCCGTACATGTGCTACAAGGATGCAGCCAACCGAAAGACGAACCAGAAGAACATCGGGACAATCAAGTCGAGCAATTTATGCGTTGAAATCATGGAGGTTTCGACGCCCGACGAGACGGCCGTGTGCAACCTGGCGAGCATCTGTCTTCCGACATTTGTGCGGGTCGGGACTGACATCGTCAGTCCCTCCTTTGACTTTGCTAAGTTGTGCGAAGTGACGAGCGTCGTGACGCGTAACCTGAACCGGGTCATTGACCGCAATTATTACCCGACTGAAGCGGCCCGAGTGTCGAACATGCGTCACCGTCCTATTGCAATCGGCGTCCAGGGACTCGCGGATGTGTTCATGATGCTCGGGTTGTCGTTCGATGAGCCCAAGGCGCGCGCGCTCAACAAGCAAATTTTTGAAACCATCTACCATTCCGCATTGTTCGAGTCGTGTCAACTGGCAAAGGAAGAGGGGCCATACGAAACGTTCCAGGGTTCACCGGCATCCCAGGGGATTTTACAGTTTGATATGTGGGATGTCAAGCCAGAGCATCCGTTTGACGCACTGAAAGAGTCTATCAAGACGCACGGTCTACGCAACTCTCTACTCGTGGCACCCATGCCGACTGCTTCGACCGCCCAAATCATGGGGAACAACGAGGCGTTCGAGCCGTACACCACCAACATCTATCTGCGCCGTACACTCGCAGGCGAGTTTGTCATGATTAACAAACACCTCGTCCGGGACCTCCAAAAATTGAACATGTGGAACCCGGCTATGAAGATGGAGATTATTCGGAATGGCGGGTCAGTCCAGCAAATGAATATTACAGAGTCGCTCAAGGCGATTTACAGAACGGCATGGGAAATTCCCCAAAAGTCTATTCTGGACATGGCGGCCGACCGTGGCGCCTACATCGACCAGAGTCAGTCGCTCAACATTTTCATGGAGAATCCAACTCTGGCAAAGCTGTCATCAATGCACATGTACGGCTGGAAGAAGGGTCTCAAGACGGGGTGTTATTATTTGCGAACACGTGCCAAGGCGATGCCACAACAAGTCACCGTGACTCCAGTCCAGCCAACCAAGGAACAAATCCTGGCGTGTTCGCTCGCAAATCCAGAGGCGTGCGAGATGTGTTCGGGCTGATAGAGCCGAGACGTCTATGAGCACTATGAACGAAAGAATACTCGAATACATTACGGACATTGACACGCGTCGAGAACTCGGGCTTTTACCGAGGCGGATCAAATCCTGGCCAAAGATTGAACTCAACAAAGGAATTGTGTACAATATAACGACGTGCACGCTCTATAATTTTCGGCCTGAAGGATTTCATGAAGTTCGTCGTCCAGTAACTTTGGACATTGTGAACGACGGACTTATGGTGTTTAATTTGTATGAATTTCCGTACGTGTATGAAGCCTATAGTGATGATGGTGCGGTAATGATGGATCCTGTGGCATCTTCATCCTGGGCGACCGAATTTAAAGTTTTGTTTACAATCTGAAGAGCGCGATACCGAGCGCGAGCAGAAAGGTTTCCTGCAGGGTCTCGACTTGGCGCAGAATCGAGATGTGCTTGACCATCGTCGAGTTCCACAGGAACCGGAGGATGAAAGTCATAATGATGACGAACAACAAGAATATGGTCAGCTGGTACAGTAGGTCACTAGTGTTACGGGAAGAAATGATACCGAGCATTTTTAATATACGTAAAGAATAAAATGGCGCGTATGTGTTCTTCGGTCGTCTTCAAGTGGACACCGTATGGGACACAAGGTGTATGGCACGACAATTGTTACGACTATGCGTTCGACCTGAACAACCCAAAATCTTCAAACAAGAATGTTCCGGGTGACATGTCCAACGACAAAGCCTGGGGTTTGACATTTCGTAATTGTGACGGTATTGCCAAGCGCGTTCTGGAGGATTATAAAGGACTGGCATATCAGATTCCTCTGGCGACTACTCCCTGTCGGGCTGGCTACTACAAAGTGATGAACTTTGTGTCGCCGAACGGTGGTGATTTCCATTGGTACCGCGAGGCTCGTCGTGTCGAGTACCGCATACGACCCGGAGACAGTGTGCAGAGCGTCGCAAAGTTTTTTCGGGTCACACAGACGGCGGTCAAAGCTGCGTACACAAAGGCGCACCGGGCACGCTCTGCGGCTAACGGCCGCATTGCAATGGCGAACCAGGAGCTCCGAACACTGAATCACCTGAATGAAATGGTCCGGACGGGTCGTCTTCGACCCGGGAAGGTTATTTCGTTGCCCATCAAACTCTGGTCACACAAACAGGGCTTTGGTGGCGGCCCGGTTATTGTCGACGCGTCAGGCAATACTATAAAGAACCCCATGACGGCCAATCGTAACTATCCCGGACTGAATTACAGCAAGTTTTGTTCGGCCTATTGTGTCAAATGTCGTGCGGGTCGGACGGCGCTCGCGCGGTCGCGGGCTCGGGCCCGGACACAGAGTCTGATGATGACCCCGAGACTGGCATTCTAAGACCAAGTTCATGCAGCACCTCCTCGACGGATTCGTTTGTGTCAATGTCAAAAAATATATCAGTCACGAAGCGAGTGTCCGTAAAGGGGTCGATACCGAAGGTTGATACGAGTGCCGCTACACTATTGGTGTTATATGTATGTGAGGCTGTTTCCCCGTCGGATGTGCGCTGGACAGACACGCGCACCTTGTACGATGGTTGGTCAAATGGAACTCGGCACATCGGACACGTTCGAGACATTCGTTTCCATCGATCGAGACACCGAAGATGAAACGTATGGCCACATGTGAGCGTACGAGTCTGTGTACGCATGGTATCGAGACACACGGGACATTGACCTGCTGAGGTTGTGGTGTGCAGGCCGCACAGGTTTGTACCGGTTCGGGAATTGCGTTTACACTGCATTCCCTGGCGGGTTGTTGCTGAGCACTGTTCCGGCATACGATAAGCGACGAGGAAAAAGTGACCGCGGTCTCCGCGTCTGAAGACGGTGAACATCCTCCTCGAGGGACTGGATCGCATCCTGGTATATGACACGGACACCATCCTCGATGCGTTTTTTAAAGACAATGAGTGGGTCGTCACCCTGATCCGCTCGGCAGACTGGACACTCGTCAGACATCACAAACCAATTTGTGATGCAGGCTGGGTGAAACACGTGACGACAATTGAGTTTCTTGGCGTCTTTTGTCTGGACTGTCTCAAGACAGACGACACACGTTTGCAATTTGTGCACATGGCACAGAGGTCCTTTGCGACACTTTCGACCTGAAGCTGTTATGGCAGTACACGCCATTCTTATCCTTTACCGTGTAGCGAGACAAAATCGTAGAAACTTCGGCGTACACTTCGGCCGGCGTACGCCCCTCAGTCGACACGACGTACACCTGACATGGAACGTTCGTGAGCATCTTTTCGTAGAGAGTATGGAGTTCCTCCAGATATTTGAGTGTCACCCGCGAGTCGCCAACCTGCTTGCGCTTCTGAATGTGTTCAAAGGCTGTCTTGGGTGACTTGGCCAGAAAGATATATACATCTGGGTGCCATAAATATCGCTCGTATGCATTCTGATAGACACTGTCCTCCTCTGGAGTGATGAGCTTTTTTGACCGCAAGTATTCCCAAAAGACGTGACGTGTACTCAAAAGACACCGCTCGTACACCGTGACACCGTCTCTAACCGGACGGAGTGTCTGCAGAATCTTCATTTGGAGTAAAAGTGCCCATCTGGACATGTCTTTGTAAAAGAGATCCAACGGCCATTCGTCAAGCGGTTCACGCTTGACGGACCAACCATTCTTTTCGAGCATATCCAACTGGGTCGTCTTGCCCGAACCTATATTCCCATCAATCACAATATGCATTACATATGTATCGACTTATTTTTTTAACGGTTCATAATTCGGTTACGCAGATTTCTCGGAAGCGACCGCGCCAACACACGATTGGCCATACGATACCGTCTCTCGCGTTGAATCATAGTGTTGATAAAATTGAGCTGAATATGTGTCATATTTGTATTGTTTGCACCGTGACCCAACAACAGATGGGCCGCCTTGTTCATTTCGCGCTTCAACTTTTCCGTCTCGGCAAGCGATTTGATATATCTTTTTTTTGCTGCGACGTACCGATCTATCCTGTACGTCTCATTCATTTACTTAGTTGCCAGAATTTCCCTGGGCAGCAAACCCAGGGGGGCTGCAGGCCGCGTTCGCTGGTACGAAAAAAGCATCCGGACCCTTCTCCTGAAGGTAACGACGGAAAGACAGATTATCCTCATACGTGATGTTCTGCTTCTGCATCATCATATCGTTATACAGGCGGGTGGAGTCATAGACTGTGAAACACCGGCCATCACCCATTCCGAGGCGCGTCGACATTTACTCTGGTGACAGAAAAAAAGTGCGTTAAAATTAATGACAAAGACGGACGTGTGGCACCCGAAAGAAGAAGTCTATCTTGCAAAAATGGAGAAGCAAAGTCTTCTTTTATGCGAACACAACTTAAAAGACTATCACTACTACAATAAACTTTCATCCAAGTTTAACATCCCTATCCTGATTGTATCAGCAGTCAATGCACTGACGGCCATATGTCTCAATTCATTCTTGAGTCAAGAATATGTCAGTATTCTGAATGCGGTACTCAGTGCCGGTACAGGCGTCGTTGGCTCGATCCAGCTCTTCATGAAAATTAACGAAAAGATGACAAACGCGACTCGGTCGTCGATTATTTTCAAACGCCTGGCTCTGAAAATTTCAAAAGAACTCAGTATCGAACGTGAACAACGCGTCACGGAAGGCATTCCATTCTTATCAGAATGCTTCTCTGAATTCAACACGGCACTCGAACAAGGAAATCCAATCGAACGTAAATTACAAAATCATTTAGAACTCAAAATCTCTGGAATGTCTGGTCCCCCTACCCCCTCTTCTCCTGGGATGCGCCGGATCGCCGATCAGCTCTTGTCGTTGGCGGGCAGGTCGGTCTACGGTGGCTCGACAGCCAATTTTAGCGAAGTCAATGACGAAGTAGTCTAAGTCCATGCGCGAACACCCCGAGCCGTGAGTGCATCGACCCACTTTCCAAACTCGGCACCCATAAAAATACTTTTCGTCGGGTCCTCCGTCGTTTCAGGTGTCACGTTGAGCAACTCAGAGTTCAGCACATCGTACGCAAACACAATTTCTTGAAGAGTTTCTGCACCCGTCACTATCACCTTGCCGGTACTAAACACGCTCGCTGTCACCTGTTTCATGTTCGGTCGCGGCTGAAACTTAATTTTGACGGCCGAGTACCGATCTGGATTGAACGACACCTCAAATCGGTGATTCTTCGACCGCCCGAGCTTTTCGAAAATCTCCATCAAATTCACCATCTGATTCATTGCAAAGTTTGTGTTAATCATCACAACCCTGAATGCATCAGCCGGCATGGGATGATCAAAAATTGAACCGAGAATATGTCCGAGCTGCTCACACACGCGCCGACAATCCGTCAGGTCGGCACAACCTGCAACCTGAAACGAACCGTTCGGGAACACCTTGATCGCCTTGACTGTATAGGCATCTTCGTAGCCGATCGTCACCTGATTATAAAACTCGGATGCAGACTCGCGCATGGTCCATTTGTTTCCGTCGGTCAGCGCCCCGGTCCGACGAATACGAACATCATTATTCGTCGTGAAATATTCTTTAATCTTTGCAATGTCAATTCGGTCCGCAAAAAAACGACACGTCATGGTAATTGTTGTAATTCGAATCCATGAGGGGACGTTTTTGTATTTTCGGCGAATTGAATCCAAAGTCATAATGTACTTGAACGTGTCCGAGTTTAGCGTTTGCGTCTGAGCGCCCATAGGAGCACGAAATGCTCGAGGTTCTTCCGTGGTACTTTATGTACCACCTTCTTTATCCGATTTGTTCGGACGGAAGGCTTGCGGACCTTGTGGGTCGGTTTCTTTTTGGTTGTCGTGCGTCTCTTTCTGTGTCTGACGACTGAGGCTGCGATGCGCGGCGCGATGTTGACACCACCCAAATTTTTTACATTCGTAAATGTCTGACGTGGCAGGCCCGTCGCTCGCATTGCCGTATTGATATTTCCGTTTGCGCGCTTCAGGGCCGTGACGGCCTCACGAATAGCCACGGGACCACCTGCGTTTTGAACCATGTTCACTTGGGAAGGAGATGGGGGCGGCACGTTCAGACCGCGCGGCATACCGACGTTCGGACCACGCGCGTTCACCTTGACGGAAATATGTGGTGCCGCACCGCCGCCCATGGGAAAAGGGTACGGTGCTGCCGCTGCCGGAGCCTGACCTGCCATAGGAAAGGGGTACGGTGCTGCCGCAGCCGCCGGAGCCTGACCCGGTGCACCGCCTCCAAAAATAATTTGTTGGCCTCCGCGGCCATTTCCGGTCATCGTGACACCTTCGACAACCTTAGGTGCCTTGTTGTTCGTTTTCAGAGTCGACTTGTTGTTCGTTTTCAGAGTCGACTTGTTGTTTTGATACAACCCCTTTTTTGCAACCTTCCCTTTGAGCCCTTCAATGAAGACTTGCTTGTTGATAATACTTTGATTTGTAATACCTGTATTACCGGCATTTTTATGTTTCTTCATATTTTCCAGATTGAGTTGGGCCCGAACAAGCTTTTGCTCAAGAGATTCAGTTTTGAGCGCGATAGAACGTCCAGCTTTCGCAAGTCCTCCGGTGGTTGCCATCAAACCTCTTCCTGCAAACTTACCGGTTGCCATCAAACCTCTTCCTACAAATTTGCCTGTTGCCATCAAACCTCTTCCTACTTGTTGCACACGAGGTGGGGCCGGAGCCGGGGCCGGAGCCGGAGCCGGCTCCGGAGCCGGAGCCGGACCACCAAATAACTCGGCATAAATTTTGTTCGCAATTGCGTTGCGATTCATGTTATACTTTGTACAGAAAAAAGTGGGTCCTGTCAACAACATAAGGCGAAGAGCCACATGGTCTGTATATGCAAACAGGTGTTCTTCCATGGCTCTCTTTGACTACCAAGAAGCTGGTGTCGCGTGGATGCTCGGTCGCGAAGCTGGGTCCACGCCTGGCGGTTTCTTGTGCGACGAAATGGGTCTGGGAAAAACTTTACAACTTATCGAAACTATCCGTCGTAATCGTATTAAGAACACCCTCATCGTCATGCCCAAATCTATCGTTGGTCAATGGCGCAAAGAACTTGACCGATTCGCTCCTGAGCTTGACGTCCATGTATTTGATGGGCCGAGTCGCGTATGGCGCCTTGCATCCATCGTTCTGGTGCCGTATTCTGTGGTGGCGGACGTGCCCGCTGACGTCAACTGGGGACGAATTATTCTGGATGAAGGTCACGAGATTCGCAACCCTAAATCCAAAACGCACAAAACTTTGCGGGGTCTTCCTGCTGACGTACGCTGGATCGTTTCTGGTACGCCTGTGTTCAATAGCATGCGAGACTTTGTCGCTCTGTGCGGTTTTCTCGGCATATCCGCAGGGACTGTGGCGCGTTCGACTGACGAGGTTCGATCCAAATATGTATTGCGACGCACGCGCAACGTTACGACAGCTACATTTGAAAATGTCGAACTGGACATGTACCCTGAAGAACGCGATCTGTACATTGAAGCGTTCATGGCCGGCCGCGAAACCCTCAAAGGCGGAGTGACCGGAATGAACTCTATGGTTGTGCTCGAGTGTCTTTTGCGGATCCGCCAAACGATGATCTGGCCGCAACTCTTCATCGACGGGATGGCGACGAAAAATTCAACCGACCCGGACCCGTTCACGGGTCGCTCGAAGAAGCACGAGACGCTCACGGATATGATCGAGTCGCACCCGGATGAAAAGGCGCTCGTGTTTACTCAGTTTACATCCGAGACGGACCGCATTCAGGAACTTTTGGTCGCAAAAAATATTCCAGTGTTTCGACTTGACGGCCACGTCGGCAAAGAGGACCGCGAAGAACGCATATCACACTTCCGTACAGCGGGCCCAAATGCAGTGTTCCTCATCCAGATCAAGGCGGGTGGTGTCGGCCTCAACCTTCAAGAGGCGTCGCGCGTGTACATCATGGCACCGGCGTGGAATCCAGCCACTGAGCTTCAAGCGATCGGTCGAGCGGATCGCACCGGACAGAAGCGGGTGGTTGTCGTGAAGAAGTTTATTTACAAGAATGTGTCGGACGAGTACCCGAGTGTTGAACAGAGTATCGTCGACCTCCAGGTGACCAAGTCCCGTGTATGTGCAGATGTGCTCGCCGACGAGAAGCTTGCGATCCAGATTCCAGGGATGTGTCAGATGACGCTGCGGACGATTGCAAAGATGTTCCATTCCGTGAAATAAATAAGAGTTATATTTAAATGTCTAAACGTTCTGCCAGTCTGCTCTTGATGCGCGAACTCACCCGTCGTCAAGCTCTCATAAATCGCACCAAAATCCCTGAACTCACCCGTCGAGCGGCCCTATTAAAGAAGATGGGTGTGGCTCCTAGAATGCCAACACCTTATTATAATAAAAAAGGTCGTCAATTTTTCTTAACTCTCAAGGGAGTGTATGTTATCCGTCATAATGGAAAGTCTTTATATGGACGCAAATCGACATCTGCATCCGCCCCAACAGCTATCCGGCCAAAAAAATTTATTGCATAATGTTTTACAAAAGATACGAGTTTAAGAACAAACCAAGTTCCCAAATAGATGAAATACTTGCAAATTCAGAATTCGTTTTGTCAATATTCGATTCAAAATGAACAGGAGTCCACTTGTGCATATAGTTTGCCGTACGAAGATTCATAATCGAGTCGTCGACAAATACTTTTTTGCGATTTTGTGGAAACTTGACATAGGCGCGCGGATCAGGTTTCAAGTAAAAATTACTCCGGGACACCTTTACTTCATCATTTATAGCCGATGCGACTGGTAGCGTCCAAATAAGTGGTGCGTTTGAAAACAGTCGAACGTCCCACTCATCGGTGAGGTTGTGAATTTCGGACGCCTCTTGTTGAAACTCAGTCCCAGAAAGCACCTCCCATAGGTGAGCCATGAGTGCCCGGTCGTACACCTTTTCGGTAAAATCCGACGTGTTGACTTTGAACGCGTCAAAAAGTCCACGACCCGTATGACCGTACCGACTGTACAAAATTTGATTTACACGACCTGGATTCCTTACATTCGGAAGTTTCTTTGCCACATATGCATTTACATTGTAACGGACGTGGTCAAGCAGGGGCTTGTCACGCAAGAGCACGCCGTCAACATCCAAAAGCAGCAGAGGCTTTGTCATTTTCATTACGAAGCGTCGTTTTTTTATCGTACATATTTAATAAAATGACACCTTCACCCCGACGTAAGAGTCCTTCGCCCAACCGTCGTCCAGCCTATTTGACCAACAGTGTACTGATGCGTCTGTCCGGTAAAAACTTGGCAATTTTGCGCGCGACAAATCGTACCGCGAGAAATATCATCAATGCAAATCCTCTTCTTTTGATAAAGATTGCTCGCGGTCGTCATCAGGCAGGCATGTCACGGGTTTTGGGACAAATCGCTTCGACCCGGAGACGGTGGTTCAGTTGCCCGGGTCACACATGTATGACTCGGATGTATCCAAATACTGTACGGGCGAGCGTCATACATGGTATGAGACGTACCGGTCGTGTTATTACACCCGAACGTCGTCGTAACAACTCGAACAACAATTTATATTGAAAGCCACCACGGCAGAACAACATGGACCGGTCGAATGACTGGTGGCTTCTCTGGAATAAAATCCACATACGGCTTGTCGCGTTCGCGGCCAAACCGACGGATCGAAAAATAGTATTCGTCCGGCTCGTACATAATGTATTCAATTTCGTCCAGGTCGGCGTGGTCCTCGATAAGCACCTGATATGTGCTTTCAAGGTCCCGAAGATCCTCCATCAGAAAATACTTGGGAATACCTTCGTTAATTTCAAAAATGTAATCGAACGCATCGGCAAAGTATTCATCCGCCTTTTCGCGCCATGAAATTTCGTCCCATTGTTTACGCATGTTACGAAGGCCTCGAAAGTAAATGGGCCGACGACACATCGGACACCCGTTCCCAGAACCCTTGGTGTACCAATTACATATACAATTGGAACAAAATTCATGACCGCACACCAGTTGACGCATGCGACCATATTCACCATAACACACTGCACACTCACCCATACTGTCTGTTCATACACTAAAAAAATGTTCGTCCTCTTTAAATGAAGGCTGTTGGTTCTCGCGCGGAGGTTATACATGGCATTGCCGCTCACACCGCAGGTGGTCTCACCAAGAAGAAGCTCAAGGTGTCCAAGGTGTCCGGTGAGATTGTGAGCGTCAAGGCTGCCAAGAAGGGCAAGAAGAACCCGTGGGCCGTGGCGACCGAGAAGGCCCGCGCTCAGTTGGGTATCCAGGCGGGCGAGATGGTGCTCATGAACGTCGGTGCCAAGGGGAAGGCATTGTATGCCACGACCAAACAGATCCACGGCAGTATGTAAAAAAATATGCGTCTAGATTAAAAATGACTCACCAGGCAACCCGCTTCTTGGCTGGCTCCAAGCGTGTTTTCAAGTCCGAGAACGGTAAGCTGTTTACCCGTACGGCGGGTGGCGGCCGGACCTACCGCCCCAAGGCGACCCACTTCACCCGTGGCGCCAGCAAGTTTGTGGTCATGCCACACAACAAGGTGCCGTACGGTATGAAGTCCAAGTCCAAGTACAGCACCGGTGCCCCACCCACTCGCCGCCGCATCAACACGTACGCGACCCTGCAGGGCATCCTGAGCCGTCGTCGTCTCATGTAAGAAATGCAAACCCTTTGAGTTGACTCGTGTCGGTTTCCTCTTCAGGAATGTCAGAAAGTGGCCTCTCGACCAACTGATAGATGCGACACGTCAAACCGTGCATTTCTTGAAAAAAATACGTTCCGATAATTTCGACAATACATGACACCGTCATACCCGCAAACGTACCCTCAACAAGTTCCGGAAACTTGATGTTCCGATTCAGGTCAAACACCTGAGTCGAAGTATCAACCTTCATCCGAAGATTCTTCCCGGTCATGTTCGACTTGAATGGAGAAAGACCTGACGCAAGCACAGGCTCGAGTTCAGTCCGCCACCACTCGGCAAACTCGTCTGTCGTCTCGACCGTAATTGATTTGTATCCAGAAAGACCTCCGAACAACACCCGGCCACGTGGAACCTGAAACCGCAATGGTTTCGTGTTGACCGAAAATTTCGTCGTGCCGTTGCGGCACCCAGCATGGGTTACATCAGTAAAGTCAAACGTCCGCCACATACGTTTCTATAGAGACAGCTTTTTAAGGATGTGAGACTTTTGTCAATGAATGGAACAAATTACTCGCCTGATCGAGGAGGAGGTTGAGAAGCGTGTCAATGAGCGTGTCAACAAAATGCTTGAACGGATTTCTCAAACCTATGACATCTCAATGCGACAGTTGCTCAGGGACCTCTCGACGGTTGTTCATCAGAGCGGTCCGGTGACGTGTCTCGGTCTGACGGCCAAAAATACACGATGCAGTCGGCCGGGTCATCATGAAGGGTACTGCAAAATTCACAAAAATCAAAAACCAGTCACGCGAGTCGAGCCGCCAGCCCAGGTCACGGTGGTCCAGACGGTCGCACACACTCATACACTTCCACCCCTTTTCATGAGAGGATGTCCTGCGTGCGAACGTTCATCATCGAGTCGATTATGTATATAAAAATTTCTATGCCTGGACCAGAAAATGAGCCTCATTCGCGTGTGGACCGATATCGGTGCAGACAAGCCAGCGAACCTGATTGCTCGGATCACAAAGGAACATGTCGACGGAACATATACCATCCAGTATTTTTCACCAACCAACGAACGCGACCACGGCAGAGTCATTTACCGCTACGAGGATGACACATACGAAATTGATGATGAATCTGTGACGGAATACCTCAACACAAATGATGAATCAATTATCGGTTTTGTTTCAGTCGGTGAGGACATGTGGGTTCGTGAGATGACCGACTCGGACGATGAAGACTATGTCCCGTCAGACGAGGATCAATTGTCTGACGAGGATTCAGCTGATGAAGAGTCAGGAGAAGAGGAATATCAGGAAGAAGAGGAGTATTATGATGACGATGACTCTTAAAAAATATGAACGCCTGAAAACCAAATGAACTACACAAACAAACACGATGTCCGCTTCAAGGTTATGGAAACAACAGTCTCTGGTTTTTACACGGTCAAGTACTATTCGGGTGTTTCAAAATGGCCACGTGTCCTAAAACGATTCCATTGTCCAGATGACGAAACACGCCGAGAAATGTTTTATATTTTGAACAATTCATGGTTGTGTACGTTGTGTAAAGAGGCGCTCATCAGCGACTCGAGGTCGATATGTAAATCATGTGTGACACTTGCTTCATCAAACGTCCAAGATGAACAAATTGCTGAATGCCCTGTATGTTATGAAAAAATGTTTCGGGTCGACAGTACCAAACGAACTCTGGCATGTGGTCACGAGCTTTGTATCGGTTGCACCCGTCGCCTGACTCGGTCATACCTAGGCCAAATCAGCACGTACACGATTCGGTGTCCGTTATGTCGCAGTGATGGATTGTACAACCATGCTCTCGTAGCGATCGGAACAGTCCCCGTTCCAATAGAGATTCCAGTGCCTGTCCCACTAAATGGAACAAGCGGCTGAAGAAATTCTCACACCTGTTCTCGAAGCTTCGGTGCTTCTCGCAGCCAAGTATTCGACGGCGTGTGGTCGGTCGACCGTGACCGCACGGGATATGGCTCTCGGACTCATGTTTGCGGCTCGAAATGTAACGGGTCGTCACATTGGTACACTTTTGTCGGACGACGACGACGACGACGACGACTCTATCGAAGAGGTGGACGATGATGAAGAACCTTTCAGTGAATATACAGGAGATGATGAGTTGTACCTTAATATGAACAAGTGTTCCCAGTCGTGGGACTCGTGGGACCCAGAGAGTCCTGCCGAAGTGGCGTTAAAATCCGCAATCAACAAAGCTAAGGAACTACTAGAATGAATGGACGGTTATGAAACATATCAGGAAATTCATGTATTTAATGTGACGGACGATGATGACGATGATGACGATGAACTTCCGGTACGCGTCAAGTACTCAGTGATCCTCCAGGAGGAGGATGACTTTATGGACGAGTAACGAAATTTTTTTATCAGTCAATATCAAAATGTCTCTTGCTCTTGTTAGTGATGTTACTACACAGACTGCCATGTTTGCATCGGCTGGTTTTTTCTTCGCCTCGGCGATTGCGTGGATGGACGTTGTCCGCTACCTGATCTCCCAGCTGGTGAACGTCAACCGTAACGGCGGCGCCTACTACCTGTTGAGCGCCATCTTCACGTCCCTGCTGGCCATCTTCATCATGATGTCCCTGCGCCGCGTGGGTGTCGTGAACGGCTCCCGTCAGGAGTAACTTATTTTCGGTTTGAAAACTGGGGCTGCTACAGGCGGCTGAGCCATCAGCCGTTCGACCAACGGACGTAACAATCTGACATATGCAATGTATGCAGCCAGTACAGAAATGACTAAAACAACAATGACCCAACGGCCAAACGCTCTTTTTTCATCAGGAGGTTTGGGTGGTGGCGGTGCAAACTGCATGGCATCGACTATACGTTGAATTTGTACATCTTGGAGAGGTGGGGTGGGTGGCGGCGGATTGTGATACTCGCAGTGTATCCGGAGCGTGAATGCATTGTGCTCAAACCCCTGAAAGTTGAGTGGAACACCAGAACGGTCAATCCACCGAACCGTCAGACGATCGAGCTTGGGTATGGGCGTATTGTATAAAATGTACTGCTTGTAATCGGTCGTCTCTTTATAGTTTTTTATACACCCAGACGAAACGTCAAGCGGAACCATTCCAAACGTACTCCGAATGGTGGAACCTTCGGTCGTTCCCTGAATCAACTTTTTGGCATCCAGAACGGAAGTTGTCCGAAGTTCTTCAATGTCCAGAAACACATATTCGTTCGTCGAAAGATTGGCGATCCGAGACGTCTTGTACAGACTTTGGTCGACATACGTCGGATCGTGTGCGTAGATGTCGCTCGTCGCAAACCAAAAACTTGAAAGGATACCCGAGTCAATGCCGAGCATCGAACGAATCTGGGACGTCTTCCCTTCGATTGTAAAGTTGGCAACGTTGCTCGAGAACATGTATTTGCCCTCGGACGGTAAAAATTCAATAGAGAACAGTACACCGGACGAGTTTGTCAGCGCCTGAGCGAGACCGTCAGCTGAATAGTAGCCTGTCGGAATTGAAATGTTTGACGTCGTCGTCATGTCCGACCACGTGAGAACATTTGTGCCGTTCGTCAGGTTGTACATTGTGTTTGGGACTCGAGCGGCGACCAAATCCACCTGGGTCACACTGTGAAGCGGACTTGTGAGGTGGAGCGTGAACGTATTTCCGTACGGATATATTGTCACGTCTCTGTTTGTCGAATCGGCAAACACATACTTGATTCGTTGCGAATCATCCGCCATACTACTCTACTAAAATAAAGTTTTTACAATAATTATGGTTCATCATCACATATGTGCGTTCATAGTTCGATGCCTAGTGAAAATACTCAAAATCATAAAGTAGTCATGCGCCGAGTAGACAAATGGGTTGGGGCATCTGCTTTGGCATCGATGACAACTACCGTGTGTACTGTGCGGACGGATGCCGTTGGCGCGCCAAGGAGTCTGACTATGAAGGCTTTCCCAAGTGGCCTTCGGCGCGCGAGTATGTGCTCGAGTACTACGAAGGTGACGCCCACCGCGAGCTCGACATGATCCGCGACGAGTTTCCAGGGACGGCTGCAGGTCTCGCTGCTGCGTGCCCAGAGCACATCGGGTCAGCGTTTTACGACTATGGACGTTTGCCGGAGGCTGAGAAGCGCGAGCGACACGAGAAGAAGCTGGTAGAGTTTGAGGCCGAACTCAAGTACGCCACGGACGAAGTTCCTCACGCGCTCGAGCAGTACCGTCTGGCCAAGAAACTACTCAAGGAGTACAAACCGGTGAACAAGCCGGCAAAGACGCGCATGGAGGAACTCGAGCGTCTGATTGAGCCGCTGCAACTCGAACTCGATGTGGAGCGTGCGGCAACCTACGTCGACAGTCTCAAAAAGGAAAAGACGCGTGCGAACCGACTTGTAAAACTGGAAAAGATGTTTCTTGACTGAAACCGTCTCGACAACGACAACGTGCCGGCGCCACATTCACTTGTATCCCTGAAGACTCATCGCTGTTCGATCCAACCCAGGACGGCGATGCCCTTCTTGTTTGCGTTGGTGGCCGCCATGACGATTGTCAAAATGTCGCTGGCTGTACCGAGCGTCGTTCGGCCGAGCTGAAAATTTCCAGTCTGGTCTCTATTCAGGAGCAAAACGGTGTTGGTACCGGTGGCTGCAAACCCCTCTTCGATGATTGTTCCATCCGTGTATGCCGACGATGACACGTCGTACTGAACACTGCTCTCGGCCGTGGGGTGGTTGGTCCAGGAGGCTCCGGTCAACGTAGGATTCAACACGAGTCTAAAAAACACGAACGTATTGTCGAGCGTACCCTCCTGGAGAGTTTGAGGAATAACAACAGAGTGCAGGCTCCCGTTCGTCGACTTGAGTCGAATCGACAGAACCGGGTAAAAAGTGTTTGCGGACGACAGTGTGATGCCCGTGATCGGCGTCGATATACTCACGGGTGTTCCGAGATTGTCGGACGCCCCCTCACTGGAATGACACTGTGAAAAATGAAACATGGAATCACCCAGAACTGACGACACATTTTCAATCTCCACGCGCATGGGAATGAACGGTGTTGAGCACCAGGGTTTCGTCAGAGTATTTGCCGAATAGAACGTGTGGATGATGACCGTCTTGTCGCCGATGACGAAACTGAATTTTATGGCACCGGCGCCATACCATTCGTAGTCGACGACGATGACCTGCGTCGTATTCTTATCCAAAACGATACAGCTTGGACCGATCCCATCGAGCTTGTCGCCGTTCCAACTCGAACGAGCTACACGATTTTCTACTACAGATCCGGTCGTGGAGCTTCGAATAACGCAGTAGTATTCACCAGTGGCGTCCTGTTCGAGGAAAAATCCATCATTTTCATCAAATTGCCCGAGTCTCTTCCTGATCCCGCTCACGGGCGTTCCCCAGAAGTACGCGGTTGAAAACTCAGCCGGACGACCTGGAATGTAGCGCATGACGTTTTTCGTCTGGCGAATCACTTTGGAACCCACCGTGCTTGTCACAAGACAGTTGACGGAGCTCAGATTTGAATCCCATGTGACGGTCGCACTGGAAGTCAATGATTCGTCCCATACATCGTCCGCCTTGCCGTGTTGAAACGTGTTGAAAAAATCCGTGCTATATGTCGACACTTTCATCCGGTACTTGCTCGTCGACTGGACATTAGCGAGTTGTACGGAAACCGGATTTCGTGAAGAAGAAGAAGATCTAATGGGACCATTGGCGATGCTATCACACATGGTGGTTTCTATTTTTGATCGAGATTATAAGTTGGGTGCGTAGACCAATCGATCATTGGTCGTCTTCTGTTTTAAGGTTGTGTCTACACCGTCACACTACGAAATGTACCGGCCGCAAACCACAATGGAGGCCCACATCGACACACTCTTTGATGCCGTACGAAACAATGTCGTCTTTGGCGTCGCACGCTATCTCACAAATGCCATCGACCCGGTCAATCTACGAATGCTCGCCCACACAAACTTTTTGCCGATCGGTGTCGACCGAACCATTACGCGCGCGCTGGACACCATGCCCATCCCGGACGGCCTTGACATTGACGCCTGGAACGACATGTGTCAAATCATTGAACACGGTATTCCGATAGGCCTGCTCTGCATGTCGCACGAATTCGAAACCGGTAACGTGTACGACATGGTTGAGCGGGCGATGAACGCCTGCATGCGTCGCATTCGAGCCGGTTCGATTTTCGATGACATGGTTCAATCACTTGTTGTTCATCAACAAAAGGCGGCGCGCCTGATCCAGACCCAGTTTCGGTTAGCCATCGCCTCACCGAAGTATCTCATGTGTCGACAGCGTCTGATGCGCGAGTTTCACCAACTAGAGAATGTGTGCGTGTAATGACTAATGGAGGATATCGTCAAACTGCGCGGTCCCGTGTCTGCCCATCGTCTCTCGCACCTCACAGGGTTTACGCGCGCCAAGGTGAATGCTATTCTGCACACCGAACGGCACTTTGTCAAGCACGAGCGCAGCCCGCTCAGTCATACGAATACACGTGTCGTGTGGACCTGGTCACAGGTGAAGGTTCCTCTGCCACCGAATCGTCAGCGTGTCAACTCGCGAAATAAGGCCCATAAGCACAAGGCAAAGAAGGAGTACGAGGACAGTCTAAAAACAAATTCCTAGTGTAAACAAATGACGTCATGGGCCGGTTTCTGGCTTTTGTGGCGCCTAAAGAAAAAACGACTCGAAAAGTAAAATGATGCTCAGGATTGTAGCCCTTGCGCGCCCACTGCCACTGCCGTCCCGTCGCGTCCAGATTCGTCGCAAGTTGAAACAGGCTATTGACCATGCTCAAATTCTGTGTCCCAATTTCGAAGACAGCATCGAGTGCCGCATCGCATGGGATACGGTGAACGAGCTCACACGTGCACTTCACAAACAGCGCCCAGTCGAACCCTCTTACGAGGTTCGAGACCAGGACGAAGAACTCTCACAGCGCATCTATGACATGTAAAAAAAATGAGGTTTTGTCTACAGCGCCACACACGCGTCACTGTATATTCAGACACACAGACACAATGACTGACAGCACTACCGCCCGCGTCTATGACCTGCTGACCGAGCTGCGAAGCCTCCAGGGCTTGATTCCCTTTGAGATGCAAAACGAATTTCGGGATATGGGTGTGCGGTTTTGCGTGGGATGGTTTGCCCCACAATGGGTCCCTCCGCGTCCTGCGAAGGTGCAGTGTTCGGCGATCCACCGCAACGGCACTCAGTGTAAGCATATGTGTCTGGCGAGCGAGGGTATGTGCCGCACGCATATAAAGGCCAAGGTGGCCAAGGTGAAGTGCACCAAGACGACCGCCAAGGGTGACCCCTGCAAATGCTCGGCGTTCAAGGGTCTGAACGTGTGCTGGAGTCATGGAAAAAAGGAGGGGCTCATCACACCGAGTGAAACTGAATGCTCCATCTGCTATGAGGAGACGACGACCGAGACGCGCAAGAAGACTTCGTGCGGCCACGTGTTCCACAAGGCTTGCTTGGGAACCTGGGTTGACCGCCACGCTGCCCGCCGCCCGCCGTGCCCTATGTGCCGCAAGCCGCTCAGCCGCCCGCGTGGATCCACACCATGAATATTCCATGAATGTAATAGAAATGGATGAACTTAAACTTTTATTGTCCCATCACAAGTTTCACTTTGATATTGAAATTGTCCGTCTTGACCTTGAACACGATAGGTTGTCACATGAACTAGAAGAAAATCTCGTGCAAAGAAGAGAACTCATAAAAACTATTCGAAACCTCGAAGAGGACATTAAGGCTCTCGAGAAACGAGATTGAAGCGCGTGCTCGGGTCGCGTGGATATTGTATGTCGAATTGAACATAGAGCGTTCCGTCCTTTGTGAGTCCTCGTCCCTTGATTGGATATTCGCGTCTCGGATCTATCGCCGCACCCAGGTCAATCGTGTTGAAACTAAATGGTCCGCCAAAATGTGGAATTGTAAATTCGTGCCCGTTGACTGATTCTTCAAACGTAATTGTCAACGTGTACTTGAGGTTATCTCCGTGGCGCTCAAACACCGGATGGCGCTTTACCCTGAAAATAACAATCAGATCACCGGGGCGCTCGTTTGGCGTCCGAGGCTGATCACCGAGCCCGCTGATTCGCTGGCCGTGGCCGTCCGGGACGCCGGCCGGAACCGTAATGCCTATCGCGACCGTCTCTTTGACGTGACGTTTCCCGTCACATTTATGACATCCCTTTGGAACACGTCCTACACCCTGGCACGCCTGACACGGACTCTGGAACATCCCGGCCATGATGCCCATGTGTTGCATGTGACTCATCATGCCTGTCCCGCCGCACGTCGAACACGCAATCAGACACTCGAAACACGGTCGGATGGTTGTGATTTTCATATTTTTGGTCACACCCGTGTACACCTCGTCGAGTGTCAGTTCGATGACGTGTTGGTGGTCGCCGCGGACGCCACCCGGTCGACGTCCTCCGCCACCGCCAAACATTTGCTCGAAAATGTGACTCATGTCCGGCCCAGACCCCGGGCCGGGTCCACCCGGCCCGCCATCCTCGCCAAACTGGTCGTATCGCGCTCGGGCATCGGGGTCACTCAGTGTTTCGTACGCCTGATTAATCTTTTTAAACTCTTCGGCGTCGCCACCCTTGTCGGGGTGATTTATGCGGGCGAGTGCCCTGTACGCCTTTTTGATCTCATCTACCGATGCTCCCTGTGAAATACCGAGCGTTTCATAATGACCCATGCCTATGTAAAGCTGAACGTTTTTATACAGGTAAAAGGATGACGATCGTCGGGCTCGTCGGACGGTCGCGCGTCGGCAAGGATACGGTTGCGGCTGCGCTGGTCGTGCACGGGTACACGCTCCGACGATTGGCTCAGCCGATCAAGGATGCCTGTGCGGCTCTTTACGAGTGGACGCCCGAAACGATGGAGACGGACCTGAAGGAGTGCATGGATACGCGATGGGGTGTTTCGCCCCGGCGCGCGATGGTTCACTTGACACACACGATGCGCATGCACATGGGTCCAGACTTTTTCACCCGTCGTTTGTTTGACGCCATTCGAGACGGGGAAAATGTCGTGATCCCAGATGTTCGGTATGAGCAGGACGTGCAGGAGATTCATCGTCGTGGCGGAATCACGATTCTGATAACTCGGGACAACGGTCCGGACCATGGGTTCGAACAGCACATTGACACGCTCGAGACAACCTGTACCATCAAAAATAACGGTACGACTCAGGAACTGATCGAAAAGGCGGTGAGTGTCATTCTATGATTTTATTTAAACCTAATAGGAATGGCTTCGGAGACGATTTTCACGAATGCAACATTATCAAACGCAACATATGTCGGAACAGTCGGAACAATTACAGATGTTCCCCCAGTCGCAGGTGTTTCTAATGTTCAGACATTCAGCACCGCGGGGACGTTCCCTGCTGGTCCGACGGGTTGGCAAAAACCTCCAACCGGAACGTGGGTACAGGTTGAATGTATTGGCGGTGGCGGTGGAGGCGGTTCGCAAAATGCAGGGGGTGGAGGGGGTGGCTCATTTGTATATGCAGTTTTTCCTTTTGCAAGTGTTACAAATCCACAGGTTCGGGTGATTGTCGGGGCGGGTGGAGCAACAGGCAATCCAGGAGGAGCGCGAGACGGGCAACAAGGTGGAAATTCACAGTTTGGTCCTTATGGTCCACCTACTGCTTCGATTATTGGACAAGGTGGACAAGGTGGAATAGCAATACAAGGACCGGGTGGAGGTGGTGCAGGAATGGGTACTCCTTCACCATCTGTTCCACTTGGCGGAGACCAAGGTGGAGGTAACGGTGGACCCGGTGGTAGCAGCCCGACACAAGTTTGTATAGGCGGCGCGGGAACTATTTTTGGAGGCGGTGGGGGTGGTGGAGGTTCGAATTTTACAACAAATCCAAAACAAGGTGGACCGTCTGTGTATGGTGGCGGGGGAGGAGCAGGGGGGGGCGACGGTCCGGGCGGAGGTGCACCCGGTCGTTTCGGTGGAACTTCTGTTTTTGCCGGAGCAGGTGGGTCAAATGCTTTTGGACCAGTAGCAGCGACGGCGGGTACTTTTCCGGGCGGTGGCGGCGGTGGCGGTGGTCCAACAGGTCCTACTATTTTAGGAGGCGTCGGTGCACGTGGTCTAGTTCGTGTATATGTTTTCTAGAGTCAAATTAGGAATGTCTGAGACGTTTTATTATCCGGCGACAACGACAATAAATGCCATTTTGTTCAATGGAACATCGAAAATTAGTGGACTTGCAGCACCGTCCGCAAATGTACAAACTTTCACGAGTCCCGGAACATGGGTAAAAGGTGCTCAATCGAATGTCGTCATCATAGAATGTTGGGGCGGCGGAGGAGGAGGCGGTCCGACTGCAGGAGGAGGAGGAGGAGGAGGCGCATACGTGCGTAGGTGGCTAGGCGGAGTGGGTGCCCCAAGTCCTCAAACTGTAACGGTCGGTGCAGCAGTTGCGGCAGGAACGGCCGGAAATCAATCCAGTGTTGGAACTTTGTGTGTTGCGTACGGAGGAGCGGCTGGTTCAACTGGACCAGCGACCGCTGGTGGTAAAGGTGGCTCGATGGACCTTGGAGGAACTCAAGGTTTTGGAGCTGCAGGAACGGCACCTGGTGGTGCAGGGGGTGCTGCAACTTTTTATGGCGGTGGAGGCGGTGGGGGTGGTGGAGGTGGTCCATTAACAGTTGGAGGTAATGGCGGTACAAGTGTTTGGGGAGGGGGTGGGGGGGGGGGGGGGGGGCGGGGCCCAATTAACTTGTGGGCGTACGGGGCTCACCTGGTGGGGGGGGGGGGGGGGGGGGGGGCGGGGGTGTACTTAGTTTAGCAGCATCACCGGGTGGAGGTGCTTTGAGTGTGTTTGGTGGAACAGGCGGATATGGTGGAGCAGCAGGACTTAACGGTGGCGACGGTTCCCTGCCGGGTGGTGGAGGTGGTGGCGGAGGAAGTGGTACTGGGGGTGGAGGAGCTGCGGGTTATGTGCGTGTAACAACTTTCTAACTTTATAGCATGGCTGAAACTGTAAATTATAAAGGCGCGACACTCTCCGGATCTATTTTTACAGGTTCGGGGGCAGGACTTGTATTTCCCGCTCTACAGTTCCAGTCAAACGTTCAAACATTTAACGGTCCTGGTACACCTGTTGCGACGGGCGGAACTTTCACATGGGTGAAACCTTTGGCTGGTTCTCAAGTTCTTGTTGAATGCTGGGGTGGAGGAGGTGGTGGAAATGGTCCAACCCATTCTGGAGGTGGAGGTGGGGGATACGTCTCAAACATTATACCTATGAATGCAATAACGGCTGCCACCGTTTCAGTTACAGTCGGTGATGGTGGAAACACGGGAGCCGACGGAACGGCATCAATTTTTGGACCAATTACAGGAGCCCCAAATGGTTCCATTATAACTGGACCATTTGGGGCAAGTAGTGCGGGTGCTTCAGGTGGTGGCGGAGGTGGTATGTTAAGTCCGGGTGGACCGTTAGGACTTACAGGAGGTGAACAGGGTGGAGGAGCAGGAGGTGCTGGACCTGCAACAACCGGCGGAAAACCTGGAAATATATATGGCGGAGGAGGAGGAGGTGCTGGACCTGCGTCAGCCGCTGGAGGTACGTCAGCGTATGGAGGCGGTGGCGGTGGTTCTACCGGGGGTACGAGCATATTCGGAGGTCCGGGAGGTTCCGGTGCAGGTGGTAATGGTGTTATCCCTGGAGGTGGTGGAGGCGCAGGCGCGGCTGGCGCGCGTGCCGGTGCATCTGGACAAGTGCGTGTGACAGTCTTTTAAAGCTTTGATTGTCGAACCATTTAATGAAAGGTTTGTATAAAGTTGTTAGAAATTTGATCGATGCCTCTGAGGCTGCGAAAATTGCCGAACGTATCAGAAACGAGCCCGAAGGGAAACCCGATCCGCAAGTTCCGAATAGCGCTGCGCACTATGGTCTTCCCGTCTGCAACACCCTCCTCGGCCTCTTGTGTGAGAAAGTCTCCGAGGCGGCCGGTAAGAAGCTCAAACCTACTTATTCATACTGCCGAGTGTACCGCAAGGGAAACAGCTTGGAACCGCACAAAGACCGTCCAAGTTGCGAATACTCTGTGACTCTGAACCTGTCCCAGACATCCAACTGGCCGATTTATATGGGTAAGAAAGCACTGGAACTGTCACCAGGAGATGGATGTCTGTACCGTGGATGCGACATTGAACACTCACGCAAAGAATTCAAGGGTCTCGAATACATTCAGGTTTTTTTGCATTATGTAGATGCCGAAGGTCCTTTCAAGGACTACGTTCACGACTTTCAAATGACCCCAGACAACTCGGGACAAATTCAATTTATTTTTGCTCGACACAATCCCAACTTACTCAGGTATTATCGGTTCTCGAACGTTTTCACGGTCGAAGAATGTCAACTCCTTGTCGATTCGAAATTTAAACTGACACCGGGTCTCACTGAAGATGGTAAAAATTCCGAAGTTCGTAAGAGCCAAATCTATTGGGTCCCTAAATCTTCATTTTGGGAACCAATTTATCAGAAGATTATGAATCTGGTCGGTCAGTGCAACAAAGAGTTTTTTAATTTCGATATTACAAGTCTTCAGGAAAATCTTCAGTTTACAGAATATGATTCTTCGTACGAAGGAAAATACGATTGGCATTTTGACATAGGCGAAGGACCGCTCAATTGTGGACGCAAGTTGAGTGTATCGATTCAACTTTCAGATCCAAGTGAGTATGAAGGCGGTGAACTCCAGTTTTCGCTCGATGGGAACAAAACGGTCGTCGCAGAAAAAGACCAGGGTACGATGGTTATATTTCCGAGTTATCTCTGTCACAGGGTCACGCCGGTCACAAAGGGGGTTCGGCGATCACTGGTGACGTGGATTACCGGTCCGCCATTTCGTTGAAACAAAATTGTTTCGAGATATAAATGTCACTCGTGGCGCTTCTTGATTCCGAAACGCTACAGGTTTACTATTATTACTACACATCGGGTGGAATTCCGACCGACGTAAATGACCATTGCGTCCGTGTACCCGTTCCGAGCGAAATCGACTATACGTGTAGTAAGGCTATAAAAGATGATAATGGTACCATCAGTATAGTCGTCGATCCGGACCGACTTGCCGAGAAGCAATGGTCACAAGTTCGTGCCGAACGCGAGAAATTGCTCGCCGCATGTGATTGGACGCAGTTGCCTGATGCACCGATACCGGACAGAACCGCGTGGGTGACATACCGTTCTGAACTTCGAAAGATTCCACAGACACAGTCGGACCCGACAAATATCCTGTGGCCGGCTCCACCCATCTAGAGACGTGACGACCGAAACAAACAAGAAGAAACATGGTTGTCCCAGGTGACATTGTCGTCTTTGAGCCGGTTAAGCATGTTCCCGTCGAGACGGGCCTGTGTCGCACGCCGTCCCACTACGGTCGGCCGAATCTTGAGCTGTTTCCGACGTCCGGGAACCTCTATGTCATGTGCAAAGACGAGAGCTTCCAGCGCTGGCCACCGGACGGTGAAGCACTCGGCTGGGAATATATCCTCATCAACAACACGTCGCACGTCCGCATCGCCCAGTTTGGGTTTCAACCGGTCGAGGTGTGTATGAAGATCATCGAACGGACACCAAACATCCCTGAAGGATTCGGGACGTTAGGAAACCATGTCGAGTTTTGCACAACGACCGCGAACGGCACAATCGACGAACAGTTTGATGATGGCGAAAACAGTGTCGTGTCTGGCTCGCCACCCGTGACCCGCCGACACACTACAAAATGGTAAACACATTCGTACCATACGATGACATTCACGCGTGCGCCAAGTCGCTCGATAGACTTCGGTTGGGGAAGCAACGCGTAGAAGCGTACCAACTCTGGCGCGCCCTTCGCGGGATAACAAAAGGCTGGAGAAATCATCCAGCGACGCTTGCATGGCAAGGACATACATGTGCCCTTGCGATGTACACGAATGCAATGATTGCTGAATGGATTGCGCGCGGCTATAAAAACACGATGAGCATGCTGCCGCACTGCCCGAACCCACGTTTTCCGTGGTGGTGGGGATGGGCACCTCTGATGTTGTCCCACCAGGCTTCTTTAAATAGAAAGGACCCTTCGTTTTACAACTTTGATGTGGGTCTGTATATACACCATGGGTATATTTGGCCAAGTAAAGTTCCCGAGACATTTCGGCTTCTCGACGACCCGCCGCTCGATCAGGTGTGCGCGCCTATCCAAAGTCCGGCGGCCAAAACAATGACCCAGACGGGTACACGGAGAACCTCACCTGATTCGCGCGGCGGAACCTCTTCTTCGACTCGTTCGAGTTTTCCTGTCATGTAATATGAAACCAGTCTTTCGACATCCAGTGTCCTGAACGTCCCAATGTCCATGCCGCCGATGAGCTCTTTGAAGGCTTCGAACTGCTCTTGGATCTCAGCCTCGGTTCTCATTTGTAAAAATTTAACTCTTTCGTTTAAGCGATTAATTGTTGTTCTGGATACTCATATTACGCATCCGTGCTACAATTCTTTCAGCAGTTCGTCCGCTATTTACCTTTAAAGCCTTAATATCCTCAAAGGGCATTCTACTCATATTTATGACATTACTTTTAATAGTATTTCCATTATTCCCTTTTAAATTTCTGATAATATTCGTTGCGGATACATTATTCATTCCTCTAAAAAAATCCGGAAATTGAGCACGGGCTTGCGATACATTCATATTTCCCAATGAAATCTTATTGAGCATATTTCTAAAATTGCTTAGTCGAGTTCTTGAACGTTGTATATTATTATTGCCGTTGGAATTGGAATTGGAAGCGCGGCGTGGTTCGACATTTCGCGAAGCCGGACCCGTCATTTTACGTTTTCGCGTCGCGACACGGGATGCATTAGATTCAAGTGCGCGCGCAGCATTAATTATTCTCGACGCCGGAAGCGGAAAATTTTGCAGACCCCCGCTTCTATTATATGCAGTATGCAGACCCATATGTGCTTCTGGATACCATGTATTGGCGTGGTATAAAGGAATCTGTTCTGAAGGAATTCTACATGAATTAATAAAAAGAATACATCCACCATAATTGCGTGTATTTCTATCCACAACCGCACATATCTCCCTAAGATTCATTGTTCTATTGTAAAGTTGGCGCCCCATGGCGGTTGGACCCGCATACCACAACCCACATAAATTGTCTATCCATGGTACGTTTCTATCAAAAAAATCAATGGAAAGATTGGGGCAGGAGCTTCGAGGCTGGAAAATATGATCCCACCATTTCCAGTTACGGCGGCGAAGTTGAAGAGGTATATCATTTTGCGAGATGGTTCCTCTTATAAAATTTCTAAATTTACTCAAATTTCCAACCATACGTATAAGATGCGTGTTCACTATATTAGTATCTAGTGAATAGCCTGGGTCTGATAAAAACACCACATGGACGTTATCTGGGACTGTGAACGGCACGACATCAACCTGTGCGCCGTGTCCAACCACAAGACCTATTTGGGAAGTTTCAGCTCTATTTCTTATAAAATTACGTTTTGATAGATTAGTCTCTAGAGCCAGATTAGTCTCCCGAGTGAGCCGTGACATTTATAGTATATAATATTATAAATTTTATTCACACCTGTAAAAATATGGGTTGTGTCTGAAGCGTCACATAAACATAGACGTCCAACTATCAACAAACACAATGTCGCCCAACTCGTACATCGCCTTCAACTCGAAGGGTATGCTGTGCGGCTACCCCGGCGAGGCTGAACACGAGGAGCCCGTCTTTGTATGGACATATGCCACATTTGAGGAATACTTGACCGAGTGTGTCACACCGTCAATGTATCACTTCATGGCAAACTATGTGCACGATAATTTCACCAAGGATGACTTGTATGAAATTGCCGGCGAGGATTACTGCCCCGGTGACCTCGAGGCGGCTGCGGTCGATGCCTACTTCGACCTGTCAGTCAACGAGCGCATCACCATGCACGAACAGGAGCTCGTGAACCTCCGAGCGGCGAAGCGGCGCGCCGAGGCCAAGGAGTCGGCTGCGATCGACGCGATGCTCGAAGAGAACAAACCGTTTGACGACACGAGCCCGATCGCCCATGAATACGCCAACTTTATGCGCGGTATCATCGAAAAGAGCCGTGCAAAGATGGAACGGCTCGAAATTGAGATTCACGAGGAGGAGCAGTGGCGCGGCGGCCACGAGACTGACCTCGAGGCTGACGACCACTACGACCCCATGGAGGAATAGAAGAACCAGATGGCATTGTTTGCAGAACCCTTTCCTATGTTCTTAGGAACCTGACGGCGATTGATGAGCTTGGCACCGAGCTTCTGCATGATGACACCCGAGTAGGGCATGTTGTTTGGGTTTTCAAGAAGACGATTCAAATTTTTTGTCTGTTGATAAAGATTCATTTTTGTATTACGTGCCGCGTTCACTGCAAATCGTCGAATGTTGAGTCCGAGTCCTTGTCTGCGTTTGTTTGACGCGGTCCGACCGTACGAAATGTACACTGAGCGATTATTCACCGGCTCGATGTTAATAAAAGTTTTGTTGTTCGCTCTGAGTTGAACACGTACACCCGGTTTGTTTTTCACCTTTTTGAGGTTCCGTAACATGAATCGTTCGTTGATGCGTTTTTGAAGTGCATTTTTATAGGCTTCAAACTGCATGTTACGAAGAATCTCTCGTTCGTAGTCGTTCATTTATAGAATGTTTATACTTTTTTTCAAAAAAAATTACGTACTAAATCTCTCAAACAGCCGAGTAAGTATCGAGAAATAAATATCAAGTCGTTGTGAAAAGAGTGTTGTGTCTGAATCGCCAGCCAGCCAGAAACCCAACCAATATCTACAAATGACTCCCGCTCGGGCTGCGATTATCATCCAGAGAGCGTGGCGCGCCC
>Ga0315276_10000043_pt1 | contig 89523 bp, 77 predicted proteins | sample YL17G05_0_MG_FD_204542 | JGI IMG/M metagenome (GOLD analysis project Ga0315276, IMG submission 204542) | Sediment microbial communities from Yellowstone Lake, YNP, Wyoming, USA - YL17G05_0 | ecosystem: Environmental > Aquatic > Freshwater > Lake > Sediment | place: USA: Wyoming | collected...
TTACAAAACCGGTACTCTACCAGCTGAGTTATGCCAGCGTTTTTAACGCTTCGGGTAATTTATTTAAAAGATCGGTCGCGATGAGGCTGAGTATACCCTTCTCCTTCACCGCTATATCGCCGGCAAGGCCGTGGAAATGGACCGCTAGAACGGCTGCCGTAAAAGGCGCAGCCCCCTGCCCTATGAAACTCGCGATCATCCCGGTCAGGACATCGCCTGTCCCGCCGGTGGCCATCCCGACATTGCCGGTCTCGTTAACATAGATATCGCCGCCGGGAGCAGCCACGATCGTGTTGCGGCCCTTCAAAACCAAAACGGTATTATACTCACTGGCAAACTTTATCGCAACATCTTTTCGCCCCTGTTCGATCTCTGAGGCGTCCTTGCCCATAAGCCTCGCCAGCTCCCCAGAATGAGGCGTCAGGACCAGCTTCGCCTTTGCATTCTTTATCGCGTCAAGATGGCCGACGCAGGCGTTGATGCCGTCTGCGTCGAGGACTATGGGTTTATCGAGCCTTCCCATGAGATTGCGTACGAGGGCTTGAGTCTCCTTGTTCTGGGAAATGCCCGGCCCGATCGCCAGGGCGCCGCACTTCTCGGCGAACGCCGCGAGCTCCTTCTCCGCAAGCAGGCTTAACGAAAAGTCCTTCGTCTCGAAGAAAGGTTTCACCATCACTTCTGTCAGCTTGGTCGCCATGATCGAGTAAAGGCTCCTGCCTATCGCAAGCGTTACGAGGCCGCTGCCGGAGAGCGCCGCAGCCTGGCTCGCCAGATACGCCGCTCCTGTATATCCTGCTGATCCGGCCAGGACGAGGACGTGGCCGAAATCGCCCTTGTGCGCGTCGGATGACCGACGTGGAAAACTCCTTATCGCGTCGTTTATCGTTATCATCTCTTCCTCAACAGGATCGCGTTCGCTATCGCGTAGTTCTTCGAATGCGATAGGCTTACAATGACGTCACTTATCTTCTTGGCCTTCTTCAGCTTGAGCGCAGCGTTGTGGAACTCTATGACGGGCTTACCCTCCTTGTCGTTCAGCACCTCTATCTCGGTCCAGTTCAGAGGATGCTTGCGCGCTTCGCCGAACGCCTTGACGACCGCCTCCTTGGCGGCAAAACGCGCCGCGAAGTGCTGATGTGAAAATCTCCTGGAGTTGGAATATTTTATCTCGCGGGCAGTGAATATCTTCGTCAGAAAGGCCTCCCCCCACTTTTCTATCGCATCGCGCATGCGGAATATCTCTACTATGTCGACCCCGGTACCGAATATCATCTGATGAGCCTCACCATCTCTGCTACCGCCTTGCGCATGCCGGTGAAGACGGCCCGCGATACTATAGAATGCCCGATATTGAGTTCGTTCATGCCTCTTATCCCGGCAACGGCCTTGACGTTGTCGTAATTCAGTCCATGGCCGGCATTGACTTCAAGTCCTTTCTTTAAAGCATACCTGGCTGCCCGCTCCAATATCTTCAACTGCTTCCGTCGGGCCCTCGGCCCACTGGCGTTGGCGTACTCCCCCGTGTGAAGCTCTATTATCTCAGCGCCTGTACGCACAGAGGCATCTATCTGTTCCTTTGACGGGTTGATGAAGAGGCTGACATCGATCCCGCGCACGCGCAGCCTCGATACCACCTTCCTGACCTTAGCCTCATTCTTCCTGACATCCAGGCCTCCCTCGGTCGTTATCTCTTTCCGGCGCTCAGGGACGAGCGTCGCCTGGTCGGGGCCTATCTTGCAGGCGAAGTCGACTATCTCGGAGGCGACTGACATCTCGAGGTTGAGGCGCGTCTTCACCAGCTCGCGCAGCAGAACGACATCCGTATCCTTGATGTGGCGCCGGTCCTCGCGCAGATGGCAGACGATCGAATCGCATCCTCCGGCGACGCATTCCTGCGCCGCGTCAAGAGGGCTCGGCTCATAGGTCTTGCGGGCCTCCCTCAATGTCGCTACGTGGTCTATGTTAACTCCCAGCTTTGCCATGGCGCCTACCTGATATCCCTCTCGACGGGCACGGTGACCTGGACGAGCGTCTCTTCCATGAATATGCCCGGCGCGATCGGGTTCAGCGGAACAGACTTTGTGAAAGGCTTCGATATCCCGCGGATGTCTATAGGCGTCGTGTAAGCGAACGGGATACGCGACAGGAGGTCCTTCTCCCCCACGACTATGCAGTAATCGGGGACGATGACGACCCTCCTCCTGTCGATTATGTAGCCCTGCCGCGGCGCGCCGATGAATACAGGCTTTATCAAAAGCTTCTTGGCCACGACGCCTTCGGACGGAAGGACCTTGTTCAGGAATCGCCTGTCGACCTCGCTGCCCTTATTCAATTCATTGACTACGTAGAACCACAGGACGAGCGCCAGGACGAGCGCCGTGATCTTCAGGCCGGCGTTATTCGTAAAGATCTTCCAGGGCGATTTGAACACGGTCGGCTCCTTAGCCTTTTGTCCGTTTAGAGAATCCGCGCATATTGAATGCCGAGCGCTTCCTCTCGGGCTTGTAGAACATCTCCTTCAATATGCGGACGAGCGCATCATGGTCGAGGCCGTGTATCAGCTTTCCGGCGCTCGCGACCGAAAGCGCGCCGGTCTCCTCGCTCACCACGACGCAAACGGCGTCGGTCTCCTCGCTGATGCCCACGGCGGCCCTGTGCCTCATGCCGAGCGACCTCGGCACCACCGCCACGCCGCCTTCCTCCTGCGGCAGCGGTAGGACGCAGCCGGCCGCAATGAGCCGGCCCTGCTGTATGATGACGGCGCCGTCGTGGAGCGGCGACTGCGGCAGGAATAAGGACATCAGTAGATAGCTCGTCACCCGCGCATCTATAGGCGTGCCGCTTTCGATATAACTCTTCAGGCCCATCTCGCGCTCGATCACGATGAGCGCGCCAGTCTTCCGCAGCGCCAGGCTTGCGGCTGCGTTCGAGACTTCCTCGATGACTTCAACACCCTCCTGCCGCAACCCAAACTGCCCCAGCTGCGCGAGGCCGCGGCGCAATTCCGGCTGGAATATTATGACCAGCGCTATGATAGATATCGGGAAGAGCTGCGTCAGTGTCCAGTTTATGACGTCGAGCCTCAACTGCTGTGATATGAGGAATATGACGCCGAGCATGACGAGGCCCTTGAGAAGCTGCTCGGAGCGCGTGCCCTTGAAGAATAGGAGCGCCATGTAGAAAGCATACCAGAGTATCAATACCTCAAGCGCTATCTTCCAGTATGGCAGTATCTCCATCTATCGATCCGCCTTTGTTCGCGCGATGCTGTCGGCAACTGCCGCGGCATCTCTTGACTCTTTGACGTCGTGGACGCGCAGGATATTAGCGCCCTTCATCACTGCTATGGAGCATGCCGCGATAGTTGCGGCAAGTCTCTTGTCCGGGTCCGAGCCGCCCAGGACCTTCCCGAGGAACGACTTCCGCGAGACGCCGATACATACGGGCCTGCCGAGAGACCTGAATTCGTCGAGCCGGCTCAGTATCTCGAGGCTCTGTTCAGCGGTCTTCGCGAAGCCTATGCCGGGGTCTATAATAATAGCGTCCCGGCTCACGCCTGCGCGAGTCGCCGCCTCTATCGAACCCTTGAGCTCGGCGATGACATCCCGGACAACGTCTTTGTAAACGACTTTCTTCTGCATGTCGGAGGGCTTGCCCCTCGAGTGCATTATCACTACTCCTGCGCCGTGTTTCGCCGCCACAGAAGCCATCTTCGCGTCGTGTCTAAGGCCGGAGACGTCATTTATGATCTTCGCGCCGGCTTTAACTGCAGCGTCCGCCACGACGGCCTTGCGCGTATCGATCGAGACTGCTACATCCGCCGACCTGACTATCCCCTCGATGACCGGGATGACCCGTTCCAACTCCTCGTCCGCGCTTACCTCGGAAGCGCCTGGGCGGGTCGATTCGCCGCCGACATCGATGATGTCAGCGCCGTCTTTAGCCATCGCCAGCGCATGCTCGATCGCCTTATCCCTGCCGAAGAATGCGCCCCCGTCGGAAAAAGAATCCGGAGTCACATTAAGGATACCCATTATATGGGTCCGGCGTCCAAGCTCCAGCCGGAGGCCTTTGGCCTTTATGTCAAAACCGCTCTCAAGCTGCTTTAGCCGGACCTTCAGGCCTCTTCCCTTCATCTTTCGTAAGCCCAAGGAGGATCCTTATCTCTTCGACCTCCATCACTTCTTTCTCAAGCAACTTCTCCGCAAGCGTTTTGAGCTTATCCTTGTGTTTCGCCAACCCATCCTTCGCACGCGTGTAGGATTCGTCGATTATCCTGCGGATCTCCTGGTCGATAAGAAGGGCTGTCTGGTCGCTGTAGTTACGCTCTTCGATTAAGTCCCTGCCAAGGAATATCTGCTCCTCCCTGTGGCCGAACGTCAGGTGGCCGAGCTTCTCGCTCATGCCGAAGCGCGTCACCATCTTCCGGGCGATGCCGGTCGCCACTTCGAGGTCGTTCTGCGCGCCCGTCGAGAGCTCGTTGAATATCAGTTCCTCGCTGGCCCTGCCCCCAAGGAGGCCTATGATCTGGCCGAGAAGCTCTTCCTTAGTCACGATGTATCTGTCCTCGATCGGTAGGCGTATCGTGTAACCGAGTGCCATGCCCCTCGGCAATATCGAGACTTTATGCAGCGGATCCGCGCCCGGAGTGACGAGCGCCAGCAACGCGTGCCCGGACTCGTGGTACGAGATGATCGTCTTCTCCTGCTTCGAGATAACGCGCGATTTTCTTTCGGGACCGGCCATGACGCGTTCTATCGATTCCTGGAGCTCAACCATAGTCACGGTCTCTTTGTTGCGCCGCGCCGCTAAAAGCGCCCCTTCATTGACGAGGTTGGCGAGGTCCGCGCCGGAAAATCCCGGGGTTTGCCGGGCTATCGCATTAAGGTTGGCATCCTTGTCGAGTTTCACGCCGCGCGTATGGACCTTGAGTATCCCTTCACGGCCGATGATGTCGGGCCTGTCGATGACTACCTGGCGGTCGAATCTTCCGGGCCGAAGGAGCGCGGGATCGAGGACATCGGGCCTGTTGGTCGCGGCGATCAGGATAACCCCTTCCTGAGTATTGAACCCGTCCATCTCGACGAGAAGCGCGTTAAGCGTCTGCTCTCTTTCGTCGTGGCCGCCGCCTATGCCGGCAAAGCGCTGCCTGCCTACAGCGTCTATTTCGTCTATGAATATGATGGCGCCGCGGCCGCTTGTCTTGGCCGATTTCTTCGCCTGTTCAAAAAGGTCCCTTACCCTCGACGCGCCGACGCCGACGAACATCTCGACAAAATCGGAGCCTGATATGGAAAGGAACGGCACATTCGCTTCGCCGGCGACCGCCTTTGCCAGAAGCGTCTTTCCCGTGCCCGGGGGCCCCATAAGGAGCACGCCCTTCGGTATCTTCCCGCCCAGCCGCTGGAACTTGCGGGGATCTTTGAGGAACTCTATGACCTCTTTCAGTTCCTCCTTCGCCTCATCGACGCCCGCAACGTCCTCGAACGTCACCTTCAGCCGCGAGTCAGAGGCGAGCACGGCGCGTGACTTTCCGAACGACCAGATCTTCCCGCCGCCTGCCGCATTGCCCCTGTAAACGAATAGCCACAGGAAAAGTATGAAGAGGACCATCGGCCCGAGAGAATAAAAAATATTCATCCAGAGCGTCTTGGGCGGCTTCACGTCAAAATCGCTGACGTTCTCTCGCAGTGAACGCAGGAGCTCCTGGTCGTTATCGGGGATATTGACAATGAAGCGGGAACCGTCCGCGAGAGCACCTTTAATGATATTCTCGACCTTGACGCAGCGCTTTATCTGACCAGTGGCAGGGTTCTCCTTAAGGAGAGCGTAGAATTTCGAATAAGCCATCTCCTGCACCGGTTTCTCGCCTTGAGTCGCCACCCAGGCGTTCATGAGGTATAGGACACCGATCGTTATCAGTATCCAGATGACAGCGTTGCCCCTGTTTGCGGAGGGGCCCATGCCTTTTCTTTCTTTCTTATCCATCTCTTTTCATCTTTCGTTATCGCTATTGCCAAATATCTTATCAAAATATTAAAACAATAGCAAGCCCATAGATGCTTAGATCTTTTTAAATATGAGCGACTTTGCGGTGCGGGTGGCCCTGATGGAACCCGGCAGGTCTACGGAACGGCCCTTCCCCTTGCTTTTGAGCAGGTTTTCGACCTCTTTCCAGTGGCGGAACGACAGCTTCTTCACCTCTCCGCCGGCCATCTCAAGCGAGTCCCTCAATACCTCCTTCTGGATGGCGGCCGGCTGCATGACGATATCCTTGAGGCTGATCTCCACGAGCCCGCTCTTCGCGGATGCGATCTTATGGCCTAGTCTCGACTTCTCCAGCTTTATGAACTCGAAGTCCTCGCGCAGATGCTCGGCCAGATTGAAGAGCGATCTCTTGAGCCGGGGATTGTAACGCTCCAGGAACGGCACGACCTCCCGGCGGACGACGTTCCGGAAATACTTGTCTTCTAGATTGGAGCCGTCTATCCTGTAACGCGCATTGCTTTCGTCAAGGTAGCCGACGATCTCTTCCTTATCCAATTCCGCTAACGGGCGTATTATCCTGAAACCCTTCTCTTCGCGGACCGGCGCTATCCCCGCCATCCCTTTCAGAGACGCGCCCTTTATGATCCTCATGAGGACCGTCTCCGCCTGGTCGTCGATCGTATGGCCTGTCGCTATAACGTTGGCGCCTGCATCCCGCGCGGCCTCGACGAAGAAAGCGTATCGCGCATCCCGGCCGGCCTCTTCAGTCGACAATCCCTTCGGCTTTGAGGCGGATATGTTGACCTTTTTGTAAAAGAAGTCGAGGTCGAGGCGGCCGGCCTCCCGCTTTACAAAGAGCGAGTCTTCTTCCGAATCTTTTCCGCGAAGGCAATGGTCCAGATTACAGACCGCGACCTTCTTTAAGCCGAGCTTATTCTTCAGGCGCACGAGCGCATGCAAGAGGAAGATGGAGTCCGGCCCGCCTGAAACGGCAACGAGCACCGTATCGCCGGCTTTCAGCATCCCGTAATTCCGGACGGTCTTCAGTACCTGTTCGATAAGATTCTTAGCCACAAAAATCTTCCTTCGTAAAATCTAGAATTTTTACGGGTCCTGCCACAGCCTCGCCTTTATTTCTCCTTGAGGCTGTGTCCCGTACCCTTGCGCGTCAAGTCCGGAGATGGGTCTAACCCCACCCCGTACCGCCTCCTATAAGAAAAAAGGCTCAGCTGTGTCACCCGTAAAAATTCTACCCTATCCCCCGGTAAAATTTTTCGCGCCCATGCGGTGGCGCGGACCGCCGGGGCGGGGTTGGAGCGAACGTTGAAAATTTTGATACCTTATGCCTATATAGAAAAGGCCGGACAAACTTGTCAATAGCCTTGCATGTGGTCATGGTTGGCCGGCCTATCAAAATTTTCCGTAGTGAGCGAAGACGGCCAGTCTGAGCGAACGGTCGCGAAGGCCCCGCCCCGGCGGTCCGACAGCCACTGTAGGCGAAAAATTTTACACACTCTTTGCGGCTTTCTCGCCGGCGAGGTAGCCGGTCGAGAAGGCCTGTTGGAGGTTATAGCCGCCCGACGCAGCGCAGCCGTCGATCATCTCGCCCGCAAAATAGAGGCCCGGGACCACCCTCGACTCCATCGTCCGCGGATCGATCTGGCTCGTCGAGACGCCTCCGCCGGTGACCATCGCCTCCTCTAGCGGAAGAGAGCCCGTGATGGTCAGAGGAAACGCTTTGAAGAGGCCGATGATGGAGCGCCGCTCTTTCAGGGTGATCTGGTTCACCTCTTTGCCGGCATCTATCCCGGAAAGGGTTATGAAGACCTCTATGAGCCGCTGGGGAAGATACCCTTTCATCACATTCTTGAACTGCGTCTTGCCTTTTGCCTTAAAATCTTTCAGTATACGCATCTCCATCTGCTCGGCGCTGAGGCCCGGCTTCAGGTCGATAAAGAGATTCGCCTCGACCGGCTCGTTCCTCTTCTGGCGCTCGTCCATCATCGTGAGGACCTTTGCGCTCAGGTCGAGGACGAGCGGCCCGGAAACGCCAAAGTGCGCGAACATGAGCTCGCCTGTCTCCGAGATGGCTTTCTTCCTGCCGCACTCGAACGTAAGGCGTATATTCTCGAGGCCGAGGCCCTGCAGGTCCTTCACCCACTTCTCTTTGGTCTTTAGCGGCACGAGGGCAGGCGTCAGCGGCACGACTTTGTGGCCAAGCGTTTCGGCGATAGTGAAACTGTCGCCTGTCGAGCCGGTCGCCTTGTATGAGGCGCCGCCGGTCGCGAGTATCACCCTCTTTGCCCTTACATCACCGCGGCCTTCCAGGGCGAGCTGAAAATGATCTCCGGCCTTACGGATGCCTGTCAACCGCGCGCCATATAAGACCTCTATCTCGTTTTCGGCCAGCCGTTTTTTGAGCACGTCCACGACCGAGCGGGCGCTGTCGGTCACAGGAAAGACGCGGCCCTGCCGCTCCACCTTCGTCTCGAGCCCGGCAGCCCTGAAAAATTCCACGAGATCGTCGTTAAAGAACAAGAAGAATGCCGAGCGCAAAAATTCGCCTTGCCTCCCGAAGTTCTTTATAAAGACGTCGACGGGCGCCGTATTGGTAAGGTTGCACCTGCCCTTGCCCGTGATGAGGATCTTCCTGCCAATCGAATCGTTCCTCTCGATCAGCGCCACCGACCTGCCGAGCTGGGCGGCGCGGATGGCGGCCATGGCGCCGGCTGCGCCGCCGCCGACCACGGCGATGTCATAGATACCCTCTGCGGCGCCTTCATGCGGCATGGCCTAGGCCCTCGAGCAGCTTTTCCACCACTTCAATGTCCGCCTTCACAAAATCGTAACCCTTCAACTCGCCGGGCAGCACCCAGGATATCTCGTCGTGTTCAGTGGGCTTGAATTCGCCGGAGACGTGGCGCGCCTTGTAGACCAGAAGCTCGAGCGGCACGCCCATGTAACTGAACTTGCTGGAACAGAGAAGTGAGCCTATCTCGGCTTCTATGTTGAGCTCTTCTTCCAGTTCCCTCTTAAGACATGCCTCGGGCGTCTCTCCCAGACGCATCTTGCCGCCCGGAAATTCCCACTTTCCGCCCATGCGGTCGGATCTCTTGCGTTTGGCGATCAGTATCCTGCCGTCCTTTTCGATAACAGCCGCGGTCACCTTGAACATATCGTTCCTGCAAATTTCGCTTTTACTGGGATTTGGCGTGTGTTATAATATCGCGTCGTAATTCACCTCTTCTAAATCATGGCGGGGTAGCTCAGTCTGGCAGAGCAGTCGGCTCATACCCGGCGTGTCACTGGTTCAAATCCAGTCCCCGCTACCAAAATTTTTCTCTGGAAAATTTTGGTGTCCTGAGCAAGGCCAAAAAATTTCAGCGAATTTTTTGGCCGCGCCTGCTCAGGGCTACCAATTTTGCCGCGATCGCTTCATGCATGCTGCCGGTCCTGTAACCTGTGAGATCGAGCGCCGCGTAGACAAAACCCATCTTCTTCAACTTCTCCGTGATCTGCCTGCTCAGCCGCACCATCCTGTTGAAATCATCTTTGTAGACTTCTATCCTGGCGATGTTCCCGTGCAGGCGGACCCGCACCTGCCTGAACCCGAGGCGGCGCAAGTACTCCTCGGCTTCCCCCACGCGCTTCAAGCCGCCCGCGGTGATCCGCGAATTGAAAGGGATACGCGAAGCGAGGCACGCGAACGACGGTTTGTTCCATGTCGGAAGCTCAAGCCGCCTCGACAGCCTCCTTATATCGTCTTTAGTGATCCGCGCGTCCAGGAGCGGGCTTTTGACGCCGAACTCCTTTGCAGCACGCCGGCCGTGGCGCACATCATTCAGGTCGTCGAGGTTCGTGCCATCCAGGAGACACCCCATCTTGCGCGCCTTCCGCATGCGGTCCAGTTTCTTAAATAACTCCTTCTTGCAATAGTAGCACCTGTTGACAGGATTGTCCTTGAAGTTCTTTATGCCGAGCTCCGAGGTCCGTATCGTAACGAGCCTGGCCCCGAGCGATTTGGCTATTCTGCGCGCCTCAGCGTATTCTGAGGCCGGATATGTCTCGGATCGCGCCGTGACCGCAAGGACATTCTCCGGGCCGAGCGCATCGATCGCCGCTTTCAGGAGGAATGTGCTGTCGAGCCCGCCTGAGTAGGCGATAACGACACTCCCTAGCTCGCGTAAAATTTTATTCAACTTATTAGACTTATCCATACAAAAAATTTACGCCTCCCTGATCCAGCCGCCGCCGAGGACGATATCCTTATCGTAGAAGACGACCGCCTGCCCGGGCGTCGGCGCCTCCTGCGGCTCGTCGAAATCGACTCTCACTGCGCCGCCGTCCAGCTTTGTGACTGTAGCCTTCGCCTTCTTATGGTTATACCGTATCTTCGCCATGACCTTGACAGGCCTGTCGATCCCGTCTGTCGCTATCCAGTTGAGGCGGTCGGCTATAAGGTCCGGTTTCAACACGTCCTTCTTCGTGCCGACGACGATGCGGTTATCCGCTATGTCGATGGCGATAACATAGAGCGGCTCCTTATAGGCTATGCCCAATCCACGACGCTGGCCTATCGTGTAGAACGGTATGCCCTTGTGGCGGCCCAGGACGTTGCCCGCCAGGTCCACGATCTCGCCCGACTTCATCTCGACGCCCGTCTTCTTCCTGATATACTCGGCGTAATCGAGGCTCTGCGTAAAGCAGATATCCTGGCTCGAAACGGTACCGTATGTCTTTATCTTCAATCTCTTAGCAAGCTGGCGCGTCCTGGCCTTCGTAAAACCACTGAGCGGGAATATCGCATGGCCAAGCTGGTCCTGTGACAGGGTGAAGAGAAAATACGACTGCTCACCCTCCCTATTCTTACCCTCCTTCAGCAAAAACCGGCTCCTCCTTTTGTCAAAAGATACGTTTGCATAATGGCCAGTTGCCACATGGGACGCGCCGAGCGAGCGGGCCTTTTCAAGGAGCCTGCCGAACTTGATCTTCTCGTTGCATACGATGCAAGGGTTCGGCGTCATACCTTTCAGGTATTCCGAGCAGAAGTAATCGATGACCTCCTTCTTGAACTCGGCGCTGAAATCGACGACATAATACGGTATCTTGAGCTCTTCCGCGACCGAGCGCGCGCGCGTCACAGCCCCGAGGCTGCAGCAGGCCCTGCCGGTATCGATGCCGCACTCCTCCTTCGGCCACATCCTGAATGTGACCCCGATCACGCCGTAGCCCTCTTTTTTGAGTAGCGCCGCGGCGAGCGAGGAATCGACGCCGCCGGACATCGCGACGACGACCTTTGTCTTATCTGGTCTTTGCCGTTTCAATAACATGGTACCGCTCCTTAAGGCCATCGGACATGTCGGTTCTCAGCTTACCTTTCTCTACGAAGATTATCACAGCGTCCGCGCCGCCTAAGGCGTCCAGGATATTCAGGCCGTTGCGGCCGAGAACGCACAACGCTGTTGCCAGGGCATCCGCAGTAAGTGAATCGCCTGCGATGACGCTTGCGCTGGCCACATCATCTCCCACCGGATAGCCTGTGCGCGGATCGATGATGTGGGAATAGCGCTTGCCGTTGACGATGTAAAATTTCTCGTAGTCGCCCGATGTGTCGATCGCTTTGTCCTCAAGCCTCAACTCCAGAAATAATTTATCCTTGTTCCTCGGGTCACGGATGCCTACCTTCCACTGCTCGTTCGCGGAACGCCTGCCGAGGCAGTACATGTCACCACCGCAATTGACGATGGCGTCCTTGACGCCGCTCTCCTTGAGCGTTTTTATTGTCATGTCTGTCGCGTAACCCTTGGCGATGGCGCCCAGGTCGATCGCCATGCCATCCTTCCCGAACGCTATCGTCCCTGCCGCCTTGTCCAGGATGATATCCGCGCAGCCGACCTTCTCTGCGGCGGCCCTCACCTCCTCATCGGAAGGGACCGAGCCTTTGACCCTGGCAGCCGACCACAGGTCCACGAGCGGCTTCACCGTTATGTCGAATGCGCCATTCGTCGCGTTGCATAGGCCGACCGCCTTCTCGATGAGGCCGAACACCTCTTCGTCTATCTTGAGGGTATCGCCTTTCTTAAGCTTGTTTATATTTGAGACCTCGCTCTCCTCCATGAAGACGCTGAACAGGTTCTCGATCCTCCGCACCTCCTCCAGAGCCTTCTCAACCTTCGGCTCCACATCCCGCCGGGCGCTCCCTGACGGCAGAGGAACTTTTATTTCGACGACCGTCCCCATGAGAATGGCGGTCTTCTCGACCATCTCATCCGCCTTGATCTGCGCAGGCAGATAGACTGCGAGGAATATTATACCCAGTATCGACAGGAAAGCGGCCAATCGGAAGAAGCGCATCGGGCTCATTTTTGCAGCAGGTTTCGGGTCGATGTAAATGGCGGGGCTCATTTCAGGCTGGCCAGGACCTTATCTATGTCAATGCACTTGTCGACCATGTCCACGATTATCTTTATCTTTGCCGTATCCTGCGGCTTTAACTTGACGACCATCGAGTGGATGCGCGAGGCTATTGAGTAGGTGTCCTCTTTTGTGATGAGCACCGGTATCTTTGAGCGCTCGAGCCGTTTGAGACTGCTGTTCCTGGGCATGAGGCCGCCAGACAGCACTATTCCCGAGATGGGGCATGCCTTCTTGAGGAGATGGCCGCTGTGGACCTTGCACACGGCGTCCATCATATCATCCCTGTCTCCCGGTATTATCATGAGCGAGTTGGCCGTGATGAACTGCAGGGCATCCTTCACGTTCATCGCCCCGATAAGGACGTTCATGACCGGGTTGTCGATCCTGGCGCCCTCGTAGAGGACGTCCACCTTTATCTCCTCTTTTATCTCCCGCATCGTAGGTATGTCGAGCATCTTCTGGTACGGAAGCACCCCGAATACGTTCAGCTCTTTCTGCCCCAGTCCCATAGTGACGAGCCGGGCTATCCTGTCATATTTTTCCGGCAGGACCTTATTGACGACGACGCCGGCCAGCCTCACGCCCTCCTTGTCGAGGAGCGCCTTGTTGAGCATGACCTCGTCTATGGGCTTTCCGACACCGCCGGACGAGATGAGGATCACGTCCGTGTCGAGGAGCTTTGCGACCGAGGCGTTGGAGAGATTGAAGACGCTCCCCACTCCGGCATGTCCCGTCCCTTCTATTATGACAAGGTCGTTCTCCGCGGCGATATGCTCATACGCGTCTGTTATCTGCCGGGCATATTCATCCTCCGAGCCGCCTTTTTCAATGAAGCGCTCGGTGAACCCGCGCTCTATGGCGACAGGCGACATGTGCTTTATATTGCACTTGATGCCGAAAACCCCTTCTATCAGGACGGAGTCTTCATCCACCTTATAGCCCTGCTCCATGAGGTAGCGCTGGCCGATAGGTTTGATGAAACCGATGCGGGGAAAGTGTTTTCTGAGCGCTGCAATGAGGCCGAGCGAGACGGTCGTCTTGCCGTCGTTCTGCTGGGTAGCCGCTATGAATATCTTCTTCGCCATAGAATTTTGCCTTAGGGCGCGGGATAAAACTTCGCCTACACCAATTTCCCTTCCCGGAATGCCTTGATATACTCGGCGCAGTAGCCGTCGTGGCAGAGTACGACTCTCGACGCCGCGATGCTCGATACCACAAGTTTATCGGTCGGGTCCAGTATGGCGGCGTCGAGGCCTGCCTGTACCGCCATAGCGAGGAACGTCGAGTTTATGACCGGCCTGTTGGGCAGGCCGTACGAGACGTTCGAAAGGCCGCAAACCGTCTTGACGTCGTCCAGCTTCTTTATCATAGGGATCGACCTCAGGAACTCCTGCGCCTGCATCGGCTCGGTTGATACCGGCCTTGTCAGCGCGTCGAAATAGAGATTCTCCGTCCGGAAGCCTTCCCGGTTAACGCGGTCGTAGATCCTGCGCGCTATCTCAAAGCGCTCGTCGGCGCTATTGGGCATGCCGTTCTCGTCTATCGTGAGGGCGATCAGTTTGGTATCATACTTTATGGCGAGCGGCAATACCTGCCTGATCCTGGTATCCTCTCCGGTGATGGAATTGATGATGACCCCGCCTTTTGCGCTATAGACCTTGAGGGCGCGCTCGATCGCAAGGTAGTTGGGGCTGTCGATGCATATGCCGATGTCCGGAAGCTCGCTCTGTATGACGCTGATCACCCAGTCGATATCCTGGAGTTCATCGCCCGATGTCACCGCGCAGTTCACGTCGATGTAGCTGGCGCCGGCCTTCGCCTGCACCGATGCCTCCTTAACGATGAAGGCGGCATTCCTCGCCTGGATCGCCTCCTGCACCCTTTGTCGGGTAGAATTTATCCTCTCGCCTATTATAATCATCGTTTCCTCCTCTTCCTGCGCCAATGGCGCAGGATGGCCTGCACATTTCAAGAGAAATGTGCAGGCCTACCTTATAGCCTGCAGACTATTCTTTTACAACCTTATCGTAACTGGCCTCTATCGTCTTGACGAGGTTCGTCAGGACTTCGTTTATCGGCGTGGGTATGCCGAGCGCCTTTGCCTGCCTCACTATGGCGCCGTTTATGAAATCGATCTCTGTCCGCTTATTATTCAGAACGTCCTGGAGCATGCTCGATATGTTGGCGGCGGTCGCCTTGCATACGGACTCCACCTTCTGTATCGGATCGTCGTAGGCCAGTTTTATGCGCTTGCGCTTCACCACCCTGACAGACTCCTGGACGGCGCCGCGCATGAGCTGGCGTGGTTCTTCAAGCTCTATGAGCATGCCGTTAGTGAGCCGGGTAATGGCCGTCAGCGCATTTATGCCGGCGTTTATAATGAGCTTCGACCATATGACCGAATCGATATCTTTAGAGACCTTAGCCTCGAGGCCGGCTCTGGCCAGCATGCTTGCGATCTCGCGCACCGCGCCTGGCACTCGGCCGTCAGCGCGGCCTATGATCGTATCACCCTTCCCAGCGTGCCGGACATGCCCCGGGCCCAAAAGCGTCGCGCCGTGGTTCGTTATCCCGCCGATGATCTTCTCGGCGCCGAAATAGTCGTTCAGTATCTGTATATTACCGATGCCGTTCTGCAGCGTAAGGATGTTGGTCGCGCCGCCCACGAGGTCTTTCGACTCTTTGCAGGCATCCTCGGTCGAGTAGCTCTTTACGCAGAAGATGACGAGGCCGCAGGGGCCGATCGACTTGGCATCCGCGCTCGCATCGACTTTGGCCGTGAATGATCCGCTCGCTCCCTCGACCTTTATCCCGTCGGCGCCGATCTTCTTAGCCCGCTCTGCGGAGCGGTCGAATAGCCAGACCTCTTCCTTTGTCTTGTTCTTAAGAAGCGCCGTGACGAGGCAACCCAGGGCACCTGAACCGACTACCGCTATCTTCATGGCGTAAGCTCCTTAGCTTGTACAACGCGCGGGATCGCTATTTTCGCGCGAGCTTCCTCTCTTCCTCTTCATTTATCGTAAAGCAGTGTTCTTTCGCCGGAAAGGCACGCTTCTCCACATCCTCCCTGTACTGCTTGAAAGCGTCTGACAGCAGGCTTGAGAGTTTTACGTACTGTTTCACGAACTTCGGTACGAACCTGTCGAACAGGCCTATCATGTCGTTAGTTACCAGCACCTGGCCATCACAGTCGGGTCCGGCGCCTATGCCGATCGTCGGTATCTCAAGCTTCTGGGAGATCAGTTTCGCGACCTTGTCCGGCACGCACTCAAGGACGATGGCAAAACAACCGGCATGCTCCAGGCGTAGGGCCTGGTCGAGCATCTTCTTTGCCGCCTCGGCGTCCTTGCCCTGCACCTTATATCCGCCTAGCTTCGATACCGTCTGCGGCGTGAGCCCCAGGTGGCCGAGGACCGGGATACCGGCATCCACTATCGCCTTGGTGACTTCCAGGACCTCGTCGCCGCCCTCGAGCTTCACGGCATCGCAGCCTGCCTCCTTCATGAAACGGCCGGCGTTCCTTACCGCCTCTTCCTTCGAGACCTGGTACGACATGAACGGCATGTCGCCTATCAGGAAGGCGTATTTAGTCCCGCGCCGTACAGCCTTGGCATGATGGATCATCTCGTCCATCGTGACGGGAACCGTCGAGTCGTAGCCGAGGACGACCATGCCGAGCGAGTCGCCGACCAGGATGCCGTCGATGCCGGCTTCGTCGACCAGCCGCGCCGTCGGGTAATCGTAGGCGGTGAGCATCGTTATCTTCTTCCCCGCGCGCTTCTTGTCGCGCAGGTCCGTGATAGTCACTTTCTTGCGGTCCATAAACCTCTCCTTTAAATTTTTATTTCTTTCGATACGCTTCCAGGAACGAGTCGCAATAGATGTTCTTGTTCAGCATGAGCTCCGCCGTGATCATCGCGTCCATCAGCTCTTTGTCGAGCGGGTCGAGAATCGCGGCTGAAAGTCCGTTCGCTACCGCCATTGCGAGGAACGTCCTGTTGATCAGGCTGCGATGCTTTGTCCTCTGCGAAACGTTCGAGAGCCCGATCACGGTATGCGGCGCGGGATCGCTGAGCAGCCTGAACTCCCTGATAGCCTCCAGCACCTCGCGCGCTTGCGCCTGCGCGACATTGACCGGCAGCACTATCGGGTCGAGGTACACGTCGTCGGTATTTATTCCGCATTCTATCGCCTTGGCGACGATCCGTGCCGCAAGCTCGAGCCTTTTGTCCTTGGAGTCCGGGACCCCTGAGCGGTCCATGGCAAGGCCGATCACCTGCGCGTTATACTTCTTGGCGAGGCCGAAGATCACGCCCATCTTTTCGTCGTCGGCGCTGGTGGAATTTATTATCGCCCTCTTCCTTGCCAGCTTGAGCCCCTCTTCGATCACGTCCGGCTTTGAGGAATCGAGGCAGAGCGGCACCCCTGCGACCTTCTGTATCGATTCAACAAGCCACTTCATGTCGTCTCCGGGATTCTTCGAATACGGGCCGGTATTGACGTCGAGGGCCGTGGCGCCGGAGCGCACCTGTTCCTCGGCAAGGTGCTGTATGACGTCGACCTCCCTGTTGGAGATCGCCTTGCCCACATCCTTGTACATTCCGTTGATAAGCTCGCCTATTACGATCACTTCTTGCCTCCGTTCATGACTGTGCCTATATACCTTGCCACCGATTGCGCGGCCTCAGGATGGCGCATGACAAGGATGTCGGCGCCGGCCTGCAAAAGCGCGACCGACGTCGCCAGCTCCCAGTTGACGCCCTGTGCCTTGCTCAGCTTTGCCTCTTTCGTCTTCCACACCTCTTGACCGACGAAGAGTATGAAGGGCATCGCGAGCATCCTGTCGCCGATGAAAGCCGCCAGCCTGGCCCGCTCCATTATGGAATAGACATATTCCATGCCGTAGCCGAGCGATGTAGTGGTCGGGTGCATGACGATCCTGGCAGGGTCGAATCCCATATCTGTTATCAGGATATTGACCTGCTTCGCGATGTTGATATCTATGGGCGACTCGGCGATGATCGAATGTTTATCGGCAAGGCAAGTGGCCGCGAGCGTCTTGTAGTTGGACTGCGTGGCTATGCCGAAGAGGCAGTTCTCGCCTTTCAGCGCCTGGCTCACCTTCGGGAGGACATCGTTGTCCCGTTCATCATCACCGCAGCCTAAGATTATGAGAGGCGCCGTCGCCTCCAGCAGGATGCTCCTCAGCGTCAGGATAGCGTCATCCGCAGAGCGGCCTCCAAAGTCAGGATGGATGCTCGCGAGCCGCACGCAGAGCGCCTTGGCCCCATAGTCGTTGACGCATGCCGTAGCCCATTTCACCGGATCTTCGATCGCCGAGCCGAACGCTTCCGTGACATGGTCCGGCCAATCGTCCGGCCTCATGTCCAGCACCTCGAGCGCCACCACGGGAGGGTTCGGGGAGGCGCCCTCATCGAATAAGAGCGGCATACCGGTCTCGCCTCCGACATTGATGGTCTTGGCGCCGAAGCCGCCTATCTCGACGGTGTTGATCGGACCGCTATACTTTTCTTTTACAAGCTCTACCGGCATCTTCCTTCTCCATCAATCGTTCGAATATCCCAGCGATCCTGCCCTTTATCCCGGCATCGCTCAATCCGAATACGGGCTCACTCGACAGGCTCCGTTTCACCAGCTCTTCCGAATACGGCACCTCTCCCGCGACCGTGAGGCCGGAGCTCCCGATCTCGTCCGCAAGCTTGGAGATCGGGCCGTCGACCCTGTTCACGATGAGCGAGGCTGCGCCTATCTTTATCTTCATATCCCTGGCAAGGTCAAATATTCTCTTCGCCGAGCGCACGCCGCCGGCAGAATAATCGCTGACCAGGATGAGTTTGTCTATAACGCCCATCGTCCGCCGCGATATATGCTCCATGCCGGCCGCATTGTCGATCACGACGTAGTCGTAGGCCTTTGTGATCCTGCCTACGATATCACGCAGCAGGTTATTGACATAGCAGTAGCACCCAGGCCCCTCGGGCCTGCCCATGACAAGGAGGTCGAAACCGGGTTCTTCGGTAAGCGATTCCTGTACCCGCATCTCTATGAGACGGTCCTTCGTCACGCCGGACGGGATCTTGCCGAGCTCTTTCGATATCTCCTCGCACACGCCGACGATCGTCTGCGCGCTCCGCACTCCGAGCGCATCCGCCAGGCAGGAGTTCGGGTCCGCATCTATCGCGAGGACCGACCCTTTCCTATCAGCCGCCAGATGCGCTACCACGAGCGCCGCTATCGTCGTCTTGCCCGTACCGCCCTTGCCGTTCACCGCTATAACCGTACCGATGGGAACCTCCCGATATCGGTGTGCGGAAAGAAGAGCGACGCTATATACTCGTCCATGTAGTTGGGCTCGGAGCTGAGGTCGAGATACGTTATCTTCTTATATATCTCGTCCGTCTTCGCAAAGGCCTCGTGCGATAATAACGACATCCTCGCCCCTGCCAAAGATGAATTGCCTATGAACTCGTAGAGGCCCCTGTCGATGTCCGGCAGCAAACCTATGAATATCGCATTCTCTATGTTCAGGTAATTGCCGAATCCGCCGGCTATGTATATCTTCTTTATCTCCTGCACGCGCTTATCGACCTTGTTGAGGAGCGCGAAGATGGCGCTGTATATGGCGCCTTTCGAACGCTTCAGATTCTCGATATCGTCCTCGTTGATCACTATGGCATGTCCGGTCGCCGTCTCTTTCTTGGAAGCGATGACGAACTCCCTGACGGCGCCCGCCTTCTGGATCCTGCCCGATTTTGCGGATGCGTTTATCTTTCCGTCCTTCGCTATGATGCCGTGCTTCAGCATCTGGCATAGCAGGTCTATATAACCTGAGCCGCAGATCCCGCGCGGCTTATCGCCGCCTATCGTGCTGTAAGCGACGTTGAGATCGGCCCCTATCGATACCTTCTGGATGGCGCCGTTCACAGCCTTCATGCCGCAGCTCAAGCCGCTGCCCTCGAACGCAGGGCCGGCGCTCGCGGCCGCGCCCATCATCCAGTCCCTGTTGCCGAGCACGATCTCGCCGTTCGTCCCGATATCCACGAGAAGCGACAGATCCTCCTCTTCCGAAAGGCCGCAGGCCAGTATGCCGGAAACGATGTCGCCGCCTATATAGGTGCTTACGCCGGGCAGGAACGACACTATCCCCTTGGCGTTGATCTCTACGCGTATCTCGGGCGGATGGACGCTCGGAAAGACGCTCGTCGTAGGAACATACGGCGCCTTGCGGATACTCGACGGATCTATCTTCAAGAGGAGGTGCATCATCGTCATGTTGCCGGCACAGACGATCGCGTAGATGTCGCCGAGCGACACGCCGCTCTTGGCAGACAGGTCCATGATGATCTCGTTGATATTATCAAGGACCGCCGCGTTAAGCGTCTCGAGTCCGGGCGGCTCTGAAGCGTAAATGATACGGGTGATGACATCGCTGCCGTAGGTCGACTGCCTGTTGAAGGAGATGCGCGTTCCCAGGATCTCCTTCGTATTCAGATCGATGAGCTGTCCTGCGATAGTCGTGGTACCGATATCGAACGCGAAGCCGTAGTTGGCTTTGGTTGTATCTCCCGGCTCGAAGGCGAGCATCTCCAGATTTCCGTCCTTATAAGCCAGAGTGACCGTTATCCTGTAGTCGCTTTCACGAAGGACTTCGCTAAGATGCTTCACGTTGGCAAGCCTCGTAGAGAGGTGGAGATTGTCGATCTTCGGCTTCAGGGCGTCGCATATCCGATCGAGGTCGCCTGTAGAGTCATCAGCGGTCGCGCGGGGGACATTGATGCAGGCCTTCCTTACAAGGGGTGAAAAACGGAATAGGCTCTCCCTGGCCAGAATGACGCCTTTCGTGAACTCTTCGGAAGCGTGGCTCATGCTTTCGTGGGAGTCGAGCGACCCTTTAGGGATCGTGACCTCGAGATCGCCCTCCACGAGGGTCTGGCACGCCAGGACCATCCCCTTCTTCCTGTCCGCGGGGCTTATAAAACGCGACGGCTCGGCCTTCACGTCGCCCTTCTTGACGATGACCCTGCACTTGCCGCACACCCCTTCGCCGCCGCACGCGGAGGACAATACGATCCCGCACCGTATGGCTGCGGTAATAAGGTCTGTGCCGGCAGGCACGCTGACCGTCTTGCCGAAGGAGACAAATTTAACGATGAATTCGCTCATCTAGGGCTTCCAGCTCCTCAAGAACGCGGTTATGCCTGACGCCTCGCGCGGCCCTACGGAGACCTTCCAGGTCGACAGCTCCTCAAGCTTGCCGCTCAAAACAGCGACATAGCCGGGTATGGTGACTGTCCTGTGCTCTACCGTCTTCTCGATGCCGCTCTCACGGAGAGCCTCGGCGATCTTATCGGCGGTGAACTTCTCCGCCGCCCAGGCTGTAAGGACCGACATGCCCTCGGCGTCGGTGCAGATGATGTATGCCGGGATCTTGCTCGACTCGACCTCACCGGCGACCGTAAAGTACGTGATGGAAAAGTTGGTCGTGACGAGGACCGGCGAATTCTTCGTGACCTTGCCTATTTCGTAGATCTTCGGCTCCACCTGGACCGGTTTCTGAGGGTCCTGGTATATGTCCTGCCTGACCACGAGAAGCGGAAAGATGAACTCCCTGTCCGTGTTCTTGACGATGACGAGACCTGCATATTTGGTTATGTACGATACCGCCTCGGCAAGCTCAAGCTCTGAATCTCTCGACTCGGTGAATGCCATTACCGGATACCCTAGAGGCCTGAAGGTCTTCTTTAAAGCCGCCCTTCTGATATAAGTGAAGTCCTGGATCCGCCTGACGATGCCGCGGCTCGTGACATTTATGATGATCTCGCTAAGACCTGCTTCTTTCGCCTTGTCCGTTGCAGCCGCAGCCTCATCAAGGGTCGCGGCCGTGACAGCGAGCGGCAGGTCTTTCGTCTTCGCCAGTTTTATAAAATCGTCCAGAGGGGCCTTATCGCCGCAGATGACCAGCGGCCTCTTTCCCGAACATATCCTCAGCGCTTCAGCCACATAGCCGGCATCATCCGCGCAGATGGCGATGTTAAGGCTGGTGGCGGCCTCGACCTTCCTCACGGCATTGACCAGCTTGTTCCTGTAATTTGACGTGTTTTTGACGCATACCAGATTGACGCCTATCGTCTGGCCTACGCGCTCAAAGCTAAGCTTGTTTATCTTCGCCAGGGCGGCGTCCATCTCGGCGTCCGCCATGTTATCCTCGATCAGGACTCCTATGCCGGCCGGATGGTAGAACTTCTGCTCGTGACGGTACATGACCGTCTCGTTGCCTATCTCGAGCTTCGTGGGGCCGGTCCCGATGGTGACGAGCTTTATAGGCGGTTGGCTGGCGCTCTCGAGCGCGAGCTTGGCCTGATCGTTGACATGCGGGCACTTATCGAGCGCGGCTTTCTTCTGCGCAAGCGCCATGGCGAATGCCAGGCACGTGGCGAAGCCGCAGTCCTTGCAGTTCGTCTTTGGCAGAAGTTTGTATATATCCAGCCCTGTCAGTGCCACTACGCGCCCCTCTCCTTCTTCACCCGAGCCAGCGCATCATTTATGAAAGCGCTCAACCGGCCATCCCGGATGCTGGCTTCGGCAGCATCCAGCTCAGGAACCGTGAATGACGCTTCGCGAGCGCGTATCTTCTTGTATAAGTTCAATACGGCCTTTAAACCTGCCTGTATACCGAGGCGTTCGTCGGAGGCCTGGGTGGGGTTCTCCAGGTCGAACTTCACCACGCCTGCTATATAATGCGCGAGCAGCATATCAGAATGGTCCGTCCCGGAGTAAAATCCGAGGCCGCGCGCAACGACGACCTTCACCTTGTCTGAGCCCTGCGAAAAATCGACGACGGTCTTTTGCGCTTCCACTGAACTTGCCGAGAACGGGTCTGCGAACATGGTATTGATGGCGCTGCGGACAGCCGCCTCGTCAGGCAGCTCGCCCTCAGCCGCATGCGCATGCGTCAGGGCACACGCAACCAGGGCCATCGCAACAACCGGCATCCATAGATGACGGGATTTGGGCATACTGCTCCTTTGCTATTCTGACCTAACAGTTACAGTTTATTTTAGCGTATACGGCGAAACCCAGGCAACTTTGCCATTCTTCCATATTGCGAGCGGACGGCCTGTCTTCTTGTGCTGTGCAATAACTTGCTGAACGGCCTTCGTCATCGCCTCCATAGCCTTATCTTGCAACGACATCCTTTTTCTTTTTTTCATGTTATTTCGCACCTTTCTGGATCGCCTCAAATAACGCTTCATCGATCATCTCTAGATGCTCGTTCTTTCCTTTTGCAATGAGTACGGGTTTTGCGCCGGAATTATCGAAGAACATCCAATAATTAAGCAACGGACGATATAGTGTAAAGAAGTTCCGAATACTCCTAATAAACCTTCGCCTGATATCCTCGACAGGCACGTCATGCCCGCCCTCAGCAACCCTTTCCTTGATTCGAGCGATTGCCAGATCAGACCTCGGGATCCACAAAAAGAATAGGTGTATCAAATACCCTTTCCCCTGCAGGTCATGAAGTAATTTAATATACAATTTCCCCGACAAAGTGGTCTCAAAAGCAAAATCAACCCCGCGAGATGCGAATTCTTCAATCTGCTGCAAAACAAGCTTCCCGGCCTTAATTGCCGCGCTGCTAGGGCCGAACGGGGCCAGCCCTTGGGCAATAAGGTCGGCATTTACAAAGTTCGGGCACTTCACATACTCAGGCAAAAACATCTTCGCAAATGTCGTCTTGCCCGATCCGTTCGGACCGGCAATTATGTATACGTTCTTAGAGCTCACTTAGACAACCCTTCCACGTAACCTCTTCTGCCTTTACAACTGTTTCTCATTTATCTTTGTCAGAACGCCTTTTATTTCCCTCAGCTCTTTGATCAGCTCGCCTTCAACGATCGCCATGTCGCGCATGAACTTTCGTAAATTTATTATTATCACACTCAGGACAAGCAAAGCCGCAATTATTCCCAGCGCTATTACCATCATCGCACCTCCGGTTTCCCTACATCATCGGCGGCATGCTGAGCGCCGGGTGTCCGGCCTTCGTCAGATACTCGACTAGCGCTGCCGCGTCAGTCGCGACCGTCTCATCCGCGATCTTGTCGAAGAGGCCAGGCTCGCCTATCTCCTTGCATCGCGAGCTCAACTTATCCGCAAGTGCTTCCTTCAGCTCTTTTGGCATCCAGACGACCCTCTTCAACCCGCCCTCGGCCGATATGAACTTGCGGCTGACTACATAGAGCCTGCCGACGCCGAGAAATCCGGGCGTCTGCGCGCCGCCGCCGACAGTGCTTGCAAGCGTAGTGAACTTCATACCGACAGGCGTCTCGCCCGTGTATTCGCGGTTGACGATCATGACGCCGTTGGCCTCCGGGACTATGGCGACGATGCACTCGAAGCATCCGCACGAGGTCATCGGCGAATCCATGAGGGAATATGCCGCCATCTGTGTCGTATGCTGGTGCGACGCATTGCTCACGAACGAGTTGACCCCTTCCCAGATACCCTTATCCTTATCGAGGACAGTGAGCTTTTTTATCGGCTGGTTGCCGCCGGTCGGCGTGATCTCGTGGGCGGCCCTGGCGTCGAGCCATGAATACGCGCCACAGAGGCCGAGCCTCTCGGGGCTCACGACGCAGACGTGGTCAGGAGCGAAGCTCTGGCAGAGCGTGCAGCTGTAAAAGGTGTCGACCGATTCGTCGGTCATCCCCGCGATCCTGTTGTCGCGCATCTCGTACGCCTTGCGCGCCTCGGGCAGGAGCTTATTTACCTCGTCCTCTTTGGTATATATGGTGACCTGGACCTTGTCCACGATGGCGCCGTACTCGTCATGCAGCTTGGCGACCAGGATATCGCCGAAGTGGTGGATCTTGAATCCTGCCTTACGCGCGTCCTTCGATATCCGTATCCAGTTCATGTCGCGCTGGCCCATGTGGAATATGCCCATGGCGTAGTTCAAAAATTTATGTATCTGCCGCTCTAAGATAGGCTCAAAGTCGGCGCTCATCTTCCGCCCCGCCACCTCTACCAATATTCCGAGCGGCGCGGATGAACCCTCCTTCATCGCATCGGCCTCCGGGCCGACGACCTTTATACTTGCGTCCTCTATCTCGTTCATCTTCATCATCCTGAGGTATTCGAGCGCTGTGGAATATTTGCCGCCGAACTGGGCGAACATATCCTCCTTGCGCACGCGCTCGCCCTCGAACGCGGCGGAGAACGGGACCGGTATAGGCACTGAGGCGACCTTCACCTTTATGCCGCGCGCCTCTATCGCCTTCTGGACTATCTTTTTGTGGTCTTTTTCAACTACGAGGCATTCCTCGTGAGCGCAGACGCCCGGCGCCTTTATCTCAGGAAGGTCGAGGTCTGTGATTATCGGCACCCCTGCCGCCAGCGCGCCGCCGCCTGCTGCCGCCTTTATCTCATCGACTCCGCCCAGGAGCAGGACGAACGCCGGCACCCTGTTCCGCACATAATCGACGCATGCCGCAGCGTTGCCGGCCTTTATTCCGCCGAAAGTCAGCGCGGCGCGGATGGCAAAGTTCAGGACATAGACGACTGAAGCCGTGTCCCGGCCGAACGGCACTACGTAGCTCTCGAGCCCCATGTGGAGGCCGCCCTCTTTGAGCTGTTCGATTATGCTTACACCGCCAACGCTATCGCCCACGAGGGTCAGTATGTTGCGCTTCTGCAGGTCGCGGACGATATCGACGGCTGTCTTCGCATCCGGCGCCTTGCCCATGATGACCGCGATGCCCGATATCCTGCCGTCGACGAGCTGTATCCCTAGTGCCCTCAGAAGAGTATCGGAGAAGAAACCCGGGCAGTCGGCCTGCGGCTCCTGGCCGTAGAGGTATCGAAGCGCCTGCAATATCTCAGCTGAGAGGATCGTGGCTACGCCCGCATTGAGCGCATCTTTCAGGAAGGTGTCCCACCTTGACTCGTCAGCGACTTTAGGCAGAAGCGTCTTCGCGGCATCAAAGACCTTCTTCGCGCCGGCAAGGTCTTTCACCTCCGCGCCGAGGAGCGCATTGGCAAGCGGCAGGTAGAACGCGGTCTCGGGGAATGCGATCCCTGCGCCCTCGCCCTTTTCCTTTATCGCCTTGTTCAGGAGATCGCCGGTAAGGCTCAATACGGTATTGGCGCCTTTCACCATCAATCCCGCTACGACCTTCGGGGTGATCTCAGCTGTCTTTGCCATGATTCTCTCCAATATCAGTTTTTTTGCAGATTTTTACAGCCCTGCTGCGTCCAGGACTAGAGGAACTTTTCTATCCCAACCGATCGGCATGAGGTGTATGCCGCCTGAAAGCCCCTTCAGCTCTTTTACGAGCCGTGCCGCTATCTCTATGGATTTGGCCGCCCTATCCTTTGCTGCCTCCATCTCGCTTATAAGGTTCTCGGGCACTGATATGCCCGCGATATTCTTGCTCATGTACCTAGCCATTGCCGCCGACTTCAAGAGGACTATGCCTGCCAATATCGGCACATTGAGATGCTTTGATGCGTCTAAAAATCTCTTGAACTGGTCTATCTCATAGACCGCCTGGGTCTGGAAAAACTGCGCGCCTGCCTCGAGCTTCTGTTCCATCTTTATTATCTCGGGCTCGAGCGGATCTGCGCCCGGGTTCACGACCGCGCCCACGCAGAATCGCGGGGCGCCCTTCAGGGCATTGCCCTTCATGTCAGTGCCTTTCTGGAGCGTGCGGGCTACTTCCAGAAGCTCAACGCTGCCCAGGTCGAAGACCGGTTTGGCTTCAGGATGGTCGCCTAATGTCGGGTAGTCGCCCGTGAGGAAGAGTATATTCTCTATCCCGAGAACGCTCGCTGAAAGGAGGTCCGACTGCAGGGCAAGGCGGTTACGGTCACGGCAGGTCATATGTAATATGGACTCGATACCGAGGTCCTTAAGGAGGTGGCATATGGCAAGCGAGCCGACCCGCATGACCGAGCTCTGCAGGTCGGTCACGTTTATAGCGTCGACCCTGTCCTTGATGAACGCGGCGTCGTCGAGCAGCTCTTTCACGTCGGTCCCTTTCGGCGGACCGATCTCGCACGTGACGACGAACTTCTTTGCAGCTATCTTCTCGCAGAATTTCATTATTTATAGGCCTGCCTTGAATAGCTCTACCGTGTTGCGCATCAATATCGTCGTCGTGAGGGGCCCCACCCCGCCGGGGACCGGCGTTATGAACGACGCCTTCTGAGATGCAGCCTCAAACTCCACGTCGCCGACTATCTTCTCCCCGACCCTGTTGATGCCTATATCTATCACTATGGCGCCGGGCTTCACCCACTCGCCCTTAACGATACCTGCCTTGCCTACGGCGACTATCAGGATCTCGGCGCGTTTCACGTGCTCAGGCAGTACGCCTCTTTCTCCGGTGGCTATGTGGCAGACCGTCGTCGTCGCGAATTTATTGAGAAGCATCAGGGCGAGAGGTTTGCCGACTATCTCGGAATGGCCCACCACCACGGCCTCCTTGCCGTAGAGCTTGGTGGAACTCGCCTCGAGGAGTTCCATTGCAGCCATGGCCGTGCACGGGCCTATCGAATAATCGCCCAGGAGGATCCTTCCGATGTTCTGCGGATGCATGCCTTCGGCATCCTTCGCAGGCGATATCATATTAACGAGCTTCTTCGCGTCGATCCCTTTAGGGACCGGGAGTTGGAGGATTATGGCAGTGACGGACGAGTCGGCGTTCAATGCCTTCACAAGCGCCTCTACCTCCGCCTGAGAAGCGCTTGGAGCGAGCACCTTGAGCTCATGCCCGATACCGAGATCCTCGGCCGTCTTCTTCTGATTTTTAACATATACTGCGGAAGATGCGTTCTCGCCCACCTGAATCGCGACGAGTTTCGGCGACCGACCTGTTCTGGCCTTGAGCGCGGCCACCTCGGAGGTGATCGCGGCCTTTATCTTCTCCGCTATCGGCTTACCTTCCAGTAGTGACGCTGCCATGTCTCCCCCTATTTACATTTGATCTTATCGATCACTTCTTCGCAAAGCTCGATGGCCTCTTCCTTGAGCTTCGGCATCTCTTCTTCGAGCGGATGGAGGACCTTGTGGACCTTGCCTATGTAATCGAGGTCCTTTATACACTCGAGGTTTATATAGACGTTGAACTTTGCCGAGAAGAACGCGCCCTCGAGCATGATCGCGGCTATCGCCGTGTCGGTGATGAGGTTCGTGTTGCCGCATTGAGCGAGTTCCTTGCAGAGTAGCAGGCAGTGATGTGTGATCTCGCAGACCAGGAATGGCGGTTCGATCGCGTCCTTATATAGCTCGTCCTTTCTGGCAGTGTCGTCGCCGCACTCCTTCAGCCCCTTAGCCATCTTCTCATAGGCCGCAACGTCCTCGTCGATAAGTTCTCGCAGTTCCTTGTCATAAGCTTGCACCTTTGCCAGGATATCGGAGACCTTGGCCTCGACGTCCTTGTACTTCGGCTTGCCGATGGTGTAGTTGGCGACCATCGACATGAGGCTAGTGGCGATAGCCGCTGCCAGCGCCGCAGCGCTTCCGCCGCCTGGCGCCGGTTTTTTGGCCGCGAGGTCATCGAGGTAGCTCTTTATCGTCCCCTCAATATACATACTTGAGCCTCCCTTTCGGATCTATGTCGATCTTCTCTCCGGCCGGATGCGACGGCAGGCTCGGCATCGTCTGTATCTTGCCGCACAGCACGTAGAGGAATCCGGCGCCGATCGACGGCCTGACATCCCTTACCGGAAGCGTGAAGTTCTGCGGCGCGCCTTTTAAAAGCGGGTCGTGCGATAACGACAGATGCGTCTTCGCCATGCATATCGGCAACTTATCGTAGCCGAGCTTCTTGTAGGCGGCGATGTTCTCCTCTGCCGCCTTGTCGAAATGAACGGCCTTGGCGCCGTAGACCTTGCGGGCTATCGTCTCTATCTTCGCGGCTATCGGCATCTCGAGTGGATACAGGAAATTGGGCCGGCTCTTCCCCCTCGCGGCAGCCATCACGGCCCTGGCAAGGTCCATGCCGCCTTTTGAGCCGCACCTGTAGATGTCGCTCACGATGCAGTCGAACGCGCCGTGTTCCAGGGCGCAAGCCTGCACGGCAGCTATCTCCCTGGAGGTGTCGGTCGGGAAACGGTTGACGGCTACAACGCACGGCATGCTGTATAAGCGGGAGTTCTCGATCTGTTTCACAAGGTTGGAACATCCGCGCTCGACAGCCTCTACGCTCTCCTTGTCCATGTGGCGGTCGAGCGGCTTTCCCACCGTCATCTTGAACATGCCTGAATGGACCTTGAGCGCCCTGATCGATGCGACGAGGACGACGGCATCGGGTTTGAGTGCGCCCGACCTGCACTTTATATTTACGAACTTCTCGAGACCGCAGTCTGCGCCGAAACCGGATTCTGTCACGACGTAATCGCAAAGCGAGAGCGCCAGCTTGTCGGCGATTATCGAACTGTTGCCGTGGGTGATATTGGCAAACGGGCCTGTATGGACAAAACACGGCGTATTCTCGATCGTCTGGACCAGATTGGGCTTCAGCGCCTCCTTCAAAACTGCCGCCATTGCGCCCGCCACTTTGAGGTCCTCGGCGGTCACAGGCTTCCCCTGTCTAGTCAGGCCGACGACTATCCTGCCGAGCCGCTTGCGCAGGTCGGCCATAGACTCCGCGAGCGCAAGTATAGCCATGATCTCGCTCGCGGCCGTGATGTCGAAACCCGTGTGGCGCTCGAGGCCGTTAGCTCCGCCGCCTACGCCGATCATCACGTTGCGGAGAGACCTGTCATTCACATCGACGACCCTGCGCCAGAATATCCTGGCAGGATCGATGTTGAGCGAATTGCCCCTGAAGAGATGGTTGTCGAGAAATGAGGCACAGAGGTTATGGGCCTGGCCGACGGCGTGGATGTCGCCGGTAAGGTGCATGTTGATCTCTTCCGGCAGGACCTGAGAGCGGCCTCCGCCGATGCCTCCGCCCTTTATTCCGAAGAACGGGCCGAGAGACGGCTGTCGTATGCACGCCACGGCTTTCTTGCCGGCCGAATTCAGCGCCATGGAGAGGCCTATAGTCGTGACGGTCTTGCCTTCACCGAGGTGGGTAGGCGTTATACCTGTCACGACCACATACTTGGCCTTAGGGTTCTTCTTTATTTTGCTTAGGGCATCGAATGAGATCTTGGCCTTGTAGTTGCCGTAAAGCTCCAGGTATCTGGCAGACAGGCCCAGCACCTGGGCTATCTTGGTGATGGGCTTAAGCTTGGCCTTGCGGGCTATTTCGTGGTCTAGGCTCATATCTTTTATATTATAATTATATCAAAATACCATTATGAAAGTAATCGGGAAGTCTTTATTCTAATACAAAGCGCGGGCATGGTCAATAGGATTTAATATGTGGGCGAGAAGCTCTTGCGGTGTATCGGGCAGGGGCCGTTCTTCTTGAGCGCTTCCTTATGGCCACGCGTGGCATACCCCTTATGCCTGGCGAAGCCGTATTGCGGGTACTTTTCGTGGTATTTCAACATCAGGCGATCGCGCGTGACCTTCGCGATGATAGATGCCGCTGCTATCGAGAGGCTCTTTGAGTCGCCTGCCACGATAGGCTCGACTGGGCATGGTGCATTCAATTTCATGTTGCCGTCGACTATTATGTAATCTGGCGGGATCGTGAGGTTTGAGACCGCGAGCGCCATCGCTTTGAGGGTCGCGCGATAGATGTTTATCCTGTCTATCTCTTTTTCGTCGACTATGCCGATACCGACGATCGCTTTTTTGAGTATCTCCCCGTAAGCAGTCTCGCGTTTTTTCGCAGAGAGTTTTTTGGAGTCATCCACCGTCGCCTTGAAGGAAAGGTCCTTCAATATCACTGCTCCGGCGACGACCGGCCCCGCGAGAGGCCCCCTGCCTGCCTCATCCACTCCCGCGATGAGCCTGTAGCCGGACTTACTTAGCCTCTTCTCGTGGCGGAGGAGTCGTCTGCGCGTGGGTGTGTTCGATCTTTTCATCGACCTTAGTCTCTTTACCTATTTTTCTCTTGAGATAATAGAGTTTCGCCCTTCTGACGTCGCCTTTCTTCACTACCTTTATCTTGTCGATCGAAGGCGAGTGGAGCGGGAATACCATCTCGACGCCTTCGCCGTAGGATATCTTGCGGACAGTGAGGGTCTCCGTGAGGCCCGATCCGGCCCTCGCGATGACTACCCCCTCAAACGTCTGTATGCGCGACTTACCCTCTTCCACGATCTTGAGCTGCACGTCGATCGTATCGCCGACATTGAATGCAGTGATGTCCTTCTTGAGAAATTTAGATTCGATGAATTTTATGTGATCTTCCATTGCCTCTCCCTTCGTTTATTTAACAGGTCCGGCCTGCGCTCCCTCGTCCTCTTCAAGGCCTCCGCCTTGCGCCACTTGTCTATCTTGTCATGGTCGCCGCAGAGCAGCACCTCCGGCACCTTCATGCCCTTAAAATCGGCCGGCCGCGTATATTGCGGGTATTCCAGCATGCCGCCCTCGAACGACTCGGTCGCGAGCGACCCCTCGCCGCCGAGCACCCCCGGTAATAGCCTGACCACCGAATCTATCAGGACGAGAGCCGGGATCTCGCCGCATGTCAATATGTAGTCGCCGATCGATATCTCCGTATCGGCAAATTCCCTTATCCTCTCGTCAACGCCCTCATAATGGCCGCATATGAGGACGAGACTCTTTTCCTTGGCCAGATCCTTCGCGATCTCCTGATCCAGTTTTCTACCCTGCGGCGTTAAAAGTATTACTTTAGCTTTACCCTGCCCGCCGAGAGGCGGGCGTCCCTTGCCGCTCTTTCGATTAACGATCTCCTCGAGCGCCAGATACACCGGCTCGACCTTCATCACCATGCCCGGACCGCCTCCGAACGGCTTGTCGTCAGCGGTGCGGTGGTTATCGAACGTCCAATCCCGGAGATCGTGTATCTTTATCCCGACGGCGCCTTTCTTCTGGGCGCGTTTCATCATCGACTCGCCCAGGACGCTTTCGAACATCGTCGGGAATAGGGTCAATATGTCTATCCGCATAGGCCGTCTTCGGATCAACCGAGTTTTATGCCCTGCTTCTTGAGAAGCGTCCTGACTATCGCGGACGGCGTCGCGCCGACCTTGAGCCAATATTCTGCCCTGTCCCTCTTCACCTTGACATTAGCTGGATCGGTCTTCGGATCGTAGAATCCGAGGATCTCTATCGGCCTTCCGTCCCTGGGGCTGTGCTTATCGATAACGACTATCTTGTGCACAGGCTTCTTGAGCGTCCCCGCCCTCTTGAGTCTTATCACTGCCGGCATCTATTCCTCCTCGATTTTGACCTTTTGATTACAGTTTATTATTATCTTTCTCTCTCCACACCTTGGCTCCGAGGCTGGCGAGCTTCTCTTCCAGCTTCTCATAGCCCCTGTCAAGGTGGTATATCCTGCGGACCTCTGTCCTGCCCTTAGCCACGAGCCCTGCCAGGACGAGCGCAGCCGAAGCCCTGAGGTCCGACGCCATTACAGGCGCGCCGCTCAACTGCTTTACGCCCTTTATGATGGCGCTCGGCCCTTCCAGCCTGACATCGGCGCCCATTCTGTTCAGCTCCATGATATGCGTGAACCTGTCGGGGTATATCTTCTCTGTGATTACGCTTATCCCGCCCTTAGTCACCGTCATCAGGCTCATGAGCTGCGCCTGCATGTCAGTCGGAAATCCCGGATAAGGCAGGGTCGTCACATCGACCGGCCTGAGGCTCCTGACATATCTCGCCCTGAAACCGTTCGGGACTTTCGTTATGCTGAGTCCGGACTCGACGAGCGTATCGGCTAACGCGGACATGTGCTCCAGCCTCGCGTTCTTCAGCGTTATGTCGCCCTTTGTGATCGCGGCCGCCACCGCGTACGTGCCTGCCTCTATCCTGTCCGGGATGACGCTGTGCTCGGCGCCGTGCAGTCTCTTCACGCCCTCGATGATGAGCCGGTGCGTCCCTTGCCCCTTGATCCTGGCGCCCATCTTTACGAGGAATGCCGTAAGGTCGTTGACCTCGGGCTCGCATGCCGCGTTCTCTATCACTGTGACGCCTTTTGCCAAAGTAGCAGCCATCATGACGTTGGCTGTCGCCAGCACGCTCGAACCGGAATGTCCTCCCAGATATACGTGGCCGCCGCGAAGGTTCTTCCCGTCGGCGACTATATAGCCCTTCTCGACCCTGATCTTCGCGCCGAGCGATTCCAGCCCTTTCAAGTGCAGGTCTATTGGCCTAGGCCCTATGACGCAGCCGCCCGGATACGAGACCTCGGCGAAACGCTGCTTCGCAAGGAGGGGCCCCAGGACGCAAATGGATGCGCGCATCGTGCTGACGAGTTCATACGGCGCAGTGTATCTTTTGAATCCTCCGGGCTCTATTGTGACCCTGTCGCCGTCCTGCCGGGCCCTGACGTCGAGCGCCTTGAATATCTTGAGCATCGTCGAGATGTCCCTGAGCGTCGGGACGTTCTTTATGACGGACTTTTCGTCGGAAAGGAGAGCCGCCGCCAGTATCGGGAGCGTTGCGTTCTTCGCCCCGCTTACCGTCACGGTGCCCTCGAGCCTCCTGGAACCCTCTACGATTAATTTATCCATCTCACCACAATGATCCTGTCTATGCCGCGCAAGTCCTTCCTCACTTCAGCCAATTCGCACCATCCGTTCGCTTCGACCATCTCTGAAATGGCTGTCAACTGACCGCAGCCTATCTCCATGACCAAAAAGCCGTCTCGATTCAGGTACGGCTTACTCGAATATATTATCTTACGGTAAAAATCGAGCCCGTCGTCTCCGCCGTCCAGAGCTATGCGCGGCTCCCTGAGAACCTCTCTCTGCAAATCCTTGAATTCCGTCCTGGCTACGTACGGCGGGTTTGAAGCTATTATATCAAACGACCCCTTTAGATCAGTAAAGAGGTCGCTCCTGACAAACTCTATCCTGTCCGCAACGCCGTTTCGTTCCGCGTTCGAGCGCGCCACTGCGAGCGCGTCTTCCGATATGTCGGAAGCCACTATTCTACATTCGGAGGTCCCTTTTGTCAAAGATATTGCTATATTCCCAGAGCCCGTGCATAGGTCCAGTATCTCGGGACGCTCTACGCCGCATGAGTGCGGAACGAAGTGAGGCCTTCCCGAAGGGGATGTGCCATGTACTATATTCATAACGGTCTCCACCAGGAGCTCTGTCTCAGGCCGCGGGATCAGGACGCGCTCGTCCACGAAGAGATCGATACCGCAAAACTCCGTCTTACCTATTATATACTGGATGGGCGTGTGCGGCGCAACAGGGCTCATGCGGATGCCTTTGCCTTTAGCCTCAACTTCCTCTCCTCCTCCCTGAGGGCGCCTATAAGCTCTTCGATCTCGCCTTCAAGGATGCCTTCGAGGTCGTGCGTCGTGAATCCTATCCTGTGATCGGTCACCCTTCTATCCGGGAAGTTGTAGGTGCGGATCTTCTCGGAGCGGTCACCCGAACCGACCTGGGCGCGCCGTGCCTTGGTTATCTTCTCCATCCGCTCGCGCTGCTGCATATCGTAAAGCCTTGCCCTCAAGACCTTCATGGCCTTGCCCTTGTTCTTCAGCTGCGAGCGCTCGTCCTGGCACGTGACGACCATCCCTGTGGGAAGATGGGTCAGCCGCACCGCTGAATCGGTCCTGTTGACCCCCTGTCCGCCGGCGCCGCCTGCACGGAAGACGTCTATCTTAAGGTCCTCCGGCCGTATCTCCAGCTCCACGTCCTCAGCCTCCGGCAATACCGCTACGGTCGCGGCCGAAGTGTGTATTCTGCCGCTCGCCTCCGTTTCCGGAACCCGCTGGACCCGGTGGGTCCCGCTTTCGAACTTCATCTTTCCGTATACGCCCTGGCCCGAGACCGAGCAGATCACTTCCTTATACCCGCCCTTCTCGCTCGTGCTGGAATCGATGAGCTCCACCTTCCAGCCGTTCTTTTGGGCGTATTTCGAGTACATGCGCAGGAGGTCTCCGGCGAAGAGGCTCGCCTCAAGGCCGCCTGTGCCGGCGCGTATCTCGAGGATGATACCCCTTTCATTGCCCGACTCCTTCTCCAGGACCATCTCCTCGAGCCTCGATCCCGACTCAGCGACAGACTTCTCGAGCCTGTGCTTCTCCTCCTCTGCCAGGACGAGGAACTCCCTGTCGTGCGACTTGTCCTGAAGGACCTTGTCGAGGTCCTTCAGGTCCTTCGAGAGCTTCAGGAAGTTGTCATATTCCTTTATGAGGCCCGTAAGCCCCGCCAACTCTTTCGCGTAGGACTGGTATTCCAAGGTATTCTGGATAACCTTCGGGTCTGCGACGAGCTCGTGCAGCTTATCGTATCTCTTCCTCTTCTCTTCCAGGACCTTGTCGATCATCTATTCGGTCTTCGCCTCTGGCTGTTCAGGCGCCTCTGGCGATACCGGAGCCTGCGGCTCCTTTGCCTTCTTCGGCCTGACCTTGCCCGCATACCTCTTCGAGAACTTTTCGACCCTGCCTGCCGCATCGACCAGCTTCTGCTTTCCGGTGAAGAACGGGTGGCACTTCGAGCATAGGTCGACGTGGATATTCTGCCTGGTCGACCTGGTGCGGATGACCTCGCCGCAGACACATACTATCGTCGTCTCTTTGTATTCGGGATGAGTCTTCTCTTTCACAGCTTCCTCCTTAATATTTGGTAGTATTTGGATTCTGACATTTGGATTTGTTTTACTTCTGGTTCATCGACATCAAAAATTCCGCGTTCGTCTTCGTCTTCGACAGCTTCTCTATGAGGAGCTGCATCGCCTCGTCGCTATTGAGATCGTTCAGCACCTTTCTCATGAGCCATATGCGCTTCAGTTCGTCGGGATGGACGAGGAGCTCTTCCTTGCGCGTATTCGACCGCTTTATGTCGATCGCCGGATAGATCCTCTTCTGGAACATGTTCCGGTCCATCTGCAGTTCCATATTGCCGGTCCCCTTGAACTCTTCGAATATGACCTCGTCCATCCTCGAGCCGGTATCGACGAGCGCGGTCGCTATGATCGTGAGGCTTCCGCCTTCTTCTATGTTGCGCGCAGCGCCGAAGAACCTCTTCGGCTTCTGCAGGGCGTTCGAATCGACGCCGCCTGAGAGTATCTTGCCTGAATGCGGCACGCACGAGTTGTAAGCCCTGGCAAGGCGCGTTATCGAGTCGAGAAGAACCACTACGTCCTTCCCGCACTCCACGAGCCGTTTCGCCTTCTCGAGCACGATCTCGGCGACCTGTATGTGCCGCTCTGCCGGCTCGTCGAAAGTCGAGCTGATGACCTCGCCCTTTACCGAGCGCTGCATGTCGGTCACCTCTTCAGGCCGCTCGTCTATGAGGAGCACTATGAGCACCGCTTCCGGGTAGTTGGCCGTGATGCTGTTGGCGAACTTCTGCAACAGCACCGTCTTGCCGCTGTACGGCGGCGCTACGATGAGGCCGCGCTGCCCCTTGCCGACCGGTGTCAGCAGGTCCATAATCCTCATCGAGATCTCTTTGGGGTCATGCTCCAGGATGAAGCGCTCGTTCGCGTATAGCGGCGTAAGGTTGTCGAAGAGCGTCTTGTCCTTGGCCTCGTCGGGATTCCCGAGGTTGACCGCCTCCACCTTCAGGAGCGCGAAATACCGCTCTCCCTCTTTCGGCGGCCGTATCTGGCCGCTCACGGTATCGCCGGTCCTCAGGCTGAAGCGCCTTATCTGGGAAGGAGATACGTAGATATCGTCCGGCCCGGGCAGGTAATTATAGTCCGGGCTCCTCAGGAAACCGAATCCGTCGGGCAGTATCTCGAGGACACCCACGCCGAAGATGAGCCCTTCCTTTTCGGTCTTTGCCTGCAGCAGCTTGAAGATGAGGTCCTGCTTCTTCAGGCCGCTTATACCGTTGACGTTCAGCTCCTTCGCGAGCTTCGTAAGGGCGGCTATACTCATCGCTTTAAGTTCAGCTATCTCCATAATATCTCCTTCCATACCTTTCTTACCTGTTTTGCTGTTTCAGGCTTTGCGCCGCTGTTGTCGACGACAAAGTCCGCCATCTCCACCTTCCTCTTTAAGGGGATCTGGCTACCTATCCTCTTTAAAACATCGCCTCTATCCATACAAAATTTTTTCATGCACCTTTCTATCTGCCTCTTCCGCGGGCTGGTCACCACGACCAGCGTGTCCGCAATATCCGCAAGGCGCGCTTCTATGAGAAGCGGCGCATCGACAATAACTATATCGGCGGCGCCGGATCTCTTTATGCCCTTCTTTATGGCCGCTATTACTTCCGGATGGACTATCCTCTCGAGCCGCAGCCTGGCCTTCCTGTCAGCGAAGACTATCCCTGCCAGGGCCTTCCTGTCTATCTCTCCGCCCTTATCGAGGATACTTAAGCCGAAGGCTCTGACGACCTTCCGGTACGCAGGACTTCCCTTCGCGACCGTCGATCGGGCGATCGAGTCTGCGTCCAGCACTTTCGCGCCAAGGCGCCTGAAGATGGATGCCACGAACGTCTTCCCTGTCCCGAAAGATCCTGTAAGCCCTATGACTTTGGCCATTATAACTATACCTTTACGCCTTGCCGCATCGAACCGTACAGTTTCATATATTCCTTCGCTGAGACCTTCCATGAGAAATCGAGGGCCATGTCCTTTTTCACAAGCGTTCGCCACATGTCGCGGTTCTGGTACGCAGCGAGAGCCTTCCTTATCGCGGCGAAGAACGCCTCCGGCTTGTACTCCCCGAAAGTGAATCCCGTGCCTTCCCTGGTCTTCGCGTCGAATTCCTGGACGCTGTCCTTCAGGCCGCCGGTCCTTCTGGCTATAGGAACGGACCCGTACCTGAATCCTATCATCTGGTTGAGGCCGCACGGCTCGTATCTCGACGGGATGAGGAGCATGTCGCTCGCAGCGTATATCTTCTGCGCCAGCGCCGGGTCAAAGACCAGATTTACCGAAGCATTCTTCGGATGGACCTTGGCCATCTTCTCCAGAAGCACGTGATATCTTTGGTCGCCTGTGCCGAGGACGACGAGCTGTACCTTCTTGTTCAATATGTCGCCTATGACCCTTGCAAGAAGATCCATCCCCTTCTGGTCCGCAAGCCGCGATACCATCGCCAGCATCGGGATATTGTAATCGACCTTCAGGCCGAGCTCCTTCTGCAGGGCTTCCTTATTTATGTATTTGTCGTCTATCGTGTCGATCGAATAGTTCTTGAAGAGCCTGCTGTCGGCCGCGGGATCCCAGGCCTTGTAATCGATACCGTTAAGGATGCCGCTCAATACCTTCTCGCGCTCCTTAAAGACGCCCTCGAGGCCGCACCCGTACTCTTTGGTCAATATCTCCCTGGCAAAGGTCGGGCTGACCGTGCTTATGGCGTCGGAATATACTATGCCGGCCTTCATCAGGTTGACCTGGCCGTAGAACTCGAAATAGTGTATGTGAAAGAGCGCCCAATCGAGCCCCATCTTGGGGAACTCTTCCTTCGCAAAGAGGCCCTGCGAGGCGATGTTGTGTATCGTCAGGAGCGTCTTCGTGTGCTCAAAGAACTGGTCGTATTTATATACGGTGTTGAGATATACCGGTATCAGTGCGGTCTGCCAGTCATTGCAATGGATGATGTCCGGAGCAAACCCTTCCTTTATGCAACGCTCGAGCGCCTGCCTGCAGAAGAACGAGAAGCGGTCGAGGTTGTCGCTGTAATCGCCGAACCTGTCCCCGTATAATTCCTTCCTGTCAAAATAGTCGTCGTTCTCGACGAACCAGACCTTGACGCCGCTGCCTACGGTCGTTTGGGAGCCGGAAACCTTCGCGGAGCGGTATTTAGGCGTCACGATCCTCACGTCGGCGCCCAGATCGGCCAGCGCGAGCGGCAGGCTGCCGGCTACATCCGCGAGCCCGCCCGTCTTGGTGAAAGGAACGACCTCGCTTGAAGCGAAGAGCACCTTAAGTTTATCCACTCTTACCCCTCATCCCTGCTTATACGGCTCCTGCTCCAGCCAGTTCTTCCCTACCTCTATATGCGCCTCGACGGGAACCTTAAGCTCAATGACCTTCTCCATCCCGTCCTTAACTATCTTATATGCCTCTTTGAGCTCATCCTTCGGCACGTCGAATACGAGCTCATCGTGGACCTGTAACGTCATGGCCGTCTCGAGGCCCGATTTAGCGAGCCTCTCGGCTATGTTGATCATCGCGATCTTTATCACGTCGGCGGCAGAGCCCTGGATGGGCGTATTGACAGCCGTCCGCTCGGCGAACTGCCTCATCCTCATGTCCGGGCTGTTTATCTCAGGTATATAACGGCGCCTGCCCAATATCGTCGTTACGTAACCCTGCGAGCGCGCTTCCGCTATCATGCCCTCAAGGTACTCTTTCACTCCAGGATATCTCTGGAAATACGCATCGATGAAGTCCTTCGCCTTGTCGACTTCGATCGTCAGGCTCTGCGAGAGGCCGTAAGGGCTCATGCCGTAGATTATGCCGAAGTTGACCGTCTTGGCCATGCCCCTCATCTCGCTCGTGACCTTATCTTCATCCACGCCGAAGACGAGGCTCGCGGTAAAGGCGTGGATATCAGCGCGGTCCTTGAACGCCTTCACCAGGTGCTTGTCCCCCGACAGGTGCGCCAGTATCCTCAACTCTATCTGTGAATAGTCGGCCGACAGAAGGACGTTATTTTTGGAGCTCGGCACGAACGCCTTGCGTATGCGCCTGCCCTCTTCCGTCTTTATCGGTATATTCTGCAGGTTCGGCTCGCTCGAAGAGAGCCTCCCGGTAGCCGTCACCGTCTGGTTGAAAGAGGTGTGTATCCTGCCGGTCTTCGGGTTGATGAGGTTCGGCAGTGAATCGACATAGGTCGATTTCAATTTGGAAAGTTCCCTGTATTCAAGGAGCGCGTGAGGCAGTTTGTGAGAGGCGGCGAGCTTCGTCAGCACCTCCTCGTCCGTAGATATCCCTGTCTTCGTCCTCTTGATGATGGGGAGCTTCAACTTTTCAAACAGCACCACGGAGAGCTGCTTAGGTGAATTGATATTGAACTCTTCTCCGGCCAGTTCGTATATCTTCTTCGTCAGCTTTTCGAGCTTCTTCTCCATCTCGGACGATAATCCGGCCAGGTATTCGGTATCGATCGATACGCCGTTTATCTCCATCCGGGCCAGGACCTCGACGAGCGGCATCTCGACCTTGTAGAATAGCTCGTCCAGCCCCTTTTTCGATATCTCCTTCTCCAGTATGACTTTCAGCCTGAGCGTCACGTCCGAGTCCTCGCAGCAATACGCCGATACCTTATCGACGTCGACGAGGTCCATCGTGATGGCATTCTTGCCCTTTCCTATGAGCTCCTCTATCGGGGTCGTCATCTTGTGGCCCAGATACTCGATCGATATATCTTCGAGGTTGTGGTTGAGCTTCGACGGGTTTAGGAGGTATGAAGCGACCATCGTGTCGAAGAACTCGCCCCTGAGGCGTATGCCGTAATTCGAAAGGACAATGTACTCGTACTTTATATTCTGCCCGATCTTGTGAATATGGGAGTTCTCGAAGACCGGCTTCAGCGCGTCGAGGACGGCCTCCCTCTCGTGGTACTTATTGACCGGGACGTAGCAGGCATGGCCCACCTTCCATGAGAAAGAGACGCCCACGAGCTCGGCGAGCATCGGGTCCTCACTCGTCGTCTCGAAATCGAACGCGAACTCTTTAAGCTCCTTGAGCTCCCCTACGAGCCTGGCGAACGACTTCGCGTCTTCGACCGTCTCATATTTTGAATCGAGCTCGGCCTTCGGCGTGAACTCCTTTATCATATGCTTGAACTCGAGCTCCTTGAATATCTCCAAAAGTCTCGGCTGGTCCGGCTCCTTCAGTTCAAGTTCCTTGAAATCTATCTTCACCGGCACGTCCGTATCGGCGACGGCGAGCTCCCTCGACAGGATCGCGAGTTTCTCGTTCTCGATGATCGCCTTCTTCTTCGACTCACCCTTCACCTTGTCTATATTCTTTAGCAGGTTATCTAGGCTGCCGAACTGGCTCATCAGCTCCACAGCCGTCTTCTCGCCTATGCCTTTCACGCCGGGTATGTTGTCGGAAGCGTCGCCCATGAGCGCCATGAGGTCAGGTATGTCTTTCGGAGCCACTCCGAAGGCCTCCTTCACCTTTGCCTCATCGAAGATGAGGTTCTCTTTCTGGGGGTTCAATATCTTTATATGAGGGTTCACCAGCTGCAGGGCATCCTTGTCACCCGTTACGATATAGGTCTCTATGCCGTGCGACTCCGCCTTCTTAGCTATGGTGGCGAGGACGTCGTCAGCCTCATACCCTTCCTTCTCATATATAGGTATGTTATAGCCGGCCACGACCTGTTTTATGTAAGACATCTGGGAGGCAAGCTCATCAGGCATCGGCTTTCGGTGTATCTTGTACTCCTCGTACTTCTTATGCCTGAAGGTCGGCCCCTTGAGATCGAACGCGACAGCCAGCATGTCGGGCTCATTATCCTTGACCAGCTTATTGAGCATCGTCACGAAACCGTAAACGGCGTTCGTGGGCTGCCCCTTGGAGTTGGAAAGCGGCCGGATAGCGTAAAAGGCGCGGTAACAGAACGAGTTGCCGTCGATTAAGAATAATCTCTTCTTGGACATTAAGGGGAAAGCCTTATGAAAGGTATGGGGTATAGTAGGACTCGATCGCTGCCATCAACCTATTTTTTTCTCAAGGGAATTATGCACACAAATGAGGGAAATTAGAACTGTTGCCTGTTGACTATATTATATTATTACCCTTATATTGTCAACAGAAATTTCCCTAGGTCCCCGGGGTCTATTGGAAGTAGTCGAACTCCTGCCCGCGGCGGGTCTGGCCGTTAAGACGCATGATGTGGGCGCAGGACCTCTGCGGGTCGAGCTCGATATAGCTCCTCTGGCCCTGCCAGGCATGCTTCTGGCCGGTCAACAGGTCTTGCACCGTGTAAGAGCGCTCCTTGTCGATCCCGAATTCCAATATCGGCACCTCGAGCCATCCCGATTGAACATGGTCAGGATCTAGGTTGACGACGACCAATATGATATTGGAGTAATCTCCGGTCGCCTTATAATAGGCAAGGAGATGGTCATTCTCTATCCGGCAGAAGCGTATATTGCGGGTCATCTGCAGGCAGGGGTTCCCGTTTCGGATCGCGTTAAGGCGGCTCACGAGGTCCTTGATGTTGCCGGGCGAGTCCCAGTCCCATCGCTTTATCTCGTACTTCTCGGAGTCGAGATACTCCTCCTTGCCCGGCATCGGCTTGTTGACGCACAGTTCGAAGGCCGGGCCGTAGATACCGTAATTGGAAGAGAGCGTCGCCGCCATCACGGCGCGTATCGCGAATGCCGGCCGGCCGGCGTTCTGCAGGTGCCCGGCCAGGATGTCGGGCGTGTTCGGCCAGAAATTCGGGCGGAAGAATTCGGCGATATCCGTCCGCGTCAGTTCTGTCAGGTAGTCCTGGAACTCCTGTTTGGTGTTCCGCCATGTAAAGTAGGTGTATGATTGGGTGAATCCGCCCTTAGCCAGGCGGTACATGATCTTCGGCCGTGTGAATGCTTCGGCGAGCAGTATCACGTCAGGATGGTCCCTCTTTATCTCAGCGATCAGCCAATCCCAGAAGACGAACGGTTTTGTATGCGGGTTGTCGACGCGGAAGATCTTGACGCCCTGCTCTATCCAGAATACGAAGATGCTCTTCAACTCCTCCCACAGCCCCTGCCGGTCCTTGGTGTCGAAATTGAATGGGACGATATCCTCATATTTCTTAGGCGGGTTCTCCGCGTACTGGACCGTGCCGTCGGGCCGCCACCTGAACCAGTCGGGGTGCTCCTTCATGTACGGATGGTCCTGCGAGCACTGGAAGGCAATGTCGATAGCGACTTCGAGGTTATGTTCTTTGGCCTTATCTATCAGGCTGCGGAACTCTTTCAATGTTCCGAGCTGCGGATTGATTGCCTTGTGGCCTCCCTCGGAAGACCCGATAGCCCACGGAGAGCCGGGATCGCCGGGCGCGCACTTTACCGAGTTGTTCCTCCCTTTCCGGAACGATTTGCCTATCGGATGGATCGGAGGCAGATAGAGGACGTTGAAACCCATGGCCGCGATATCGGGAAGGATGCGTTCACAGTCTTTGAACGTGCCGTGCTTACCGGGTTTGGAGCTCCAGGAACGAGGGAACAGTTCATACCAGCTGCTGAAGACGGCCTTGGGCCTGTCGACCGTCACTGCGAGCTCTTTCGCATACGTCTCGCTCTTCGCCGGATCGAGGTTCGAGCCCATCAGTTCGGCGAGCTCTTCACTCAGGACTATTACAAGGGCCTCTTTCGCATTCTTCGGCTCGGCCAGCTGCTTTGAAAGCTTCTCCAGCTTTTCCGCTGCCGGTTTCTTGCAGCGTCCGGCCGTCGCCGTCAGGATGGCGCTCCCTATCTTCAGATCCACGGCTATATCGGCTCCGGCGTCGACCTTCTTCTTAAGGTCATGGCACCACGAAGAGAACTCGTCGATATAACCCCTCACCGAATAGAGGCAGTCCTTCTCCTCTTCTATCGCGAAAGAGCCGATCCACGCGTCATTACCGAGGGATTTCATTGGGACTTCCCGCCAAAGACTCTCGTCGCACCTGCGGTAAAGAAGGAACGCATCCACTTCGTCGTGCCCATCCGCGAATACGTCGGCGCGCACTACGACATTATCGCCGACGACGCGCTTGATGGGAAATGCGCCGCCGTCGATCTCAGGAGTAACCTTCTCTATGACTATCCGTTTCCCTTTCATATAATACTATTTTAACACTAATACCGATATTTTCAAATAATAAAGTAGCATGGGTCGTCGCCACAGCAAAAATACTAGCGGGTCCTGCCGCTCCTAAGCCTTTTTCTCTGAAGGGCTGTGTCCGACTCTGGAGCGTCACTCAAACACTAGAACGCAACACTGACTCATAGTGCAAACCCCACCCCGGACCGCCCTTTATTGCGAAAACGGCTTAAGGAGCGTCACCCACACATGGATTTTTGCACACCTACTATATAACCCGATCACTATCTACTCTCAAACCAGGCGCGTGTCTTAAGAAAATTTTTCACACCCTCTTTTACCTTGCGATTTTCTGCGCTTTGGATTATATTATACCAATATGAAAGTCCTATTGCTGACGAACGAATACCCGCCGCATATTTACGGCGGGGCAGGCATACATGTGGCGTACCTGAGCCGGGAGCTGGCGAAGCTCTGCCAGGTCGATGTGCGCTGTTTTGGCGACCAGAAACTGAAGCAGGGCTCGCTCACCGTAAAGGGCTACGGCCTCAATGAGAACGCCTACACTGCGCCCAAGCCCTTGAGAAGCGTCTTCGGCGCTTTCCAGCGCTGCATAGATTTCAACACGAACAACATAGACGCTGACATCGTCCACGTCCATACGTGGTACACGCACCTCGGCGGCATCCTCGCGAAACTCAACTACTCAATTCCTCTTGTCGTCACCACCCATTCGCTCGAGCCGCTCCGCCCATGGAAGCGCGAGCAACTCGCCGGCGGATACAACTGCAGCTGCTGGGTCGAGAAGACCGCCATAGAGATGGCCGATGCGGTCGTCGCGGTCTCTAAAGAGGCGAAGAAGGATATTTTAAGGTACTTCAAAGTCGATCCCAGGAAAGTCCATGTAATACACAACGGCATCGATCTCGATGAATACCGGCCCACGCAGGCGCCTGAGCGGCTAAAACAGTTCGGCATCGATACCGATAAGCCTTACGTGCTATTCGTTGGCCGCATCACGCGCCAGAAGGGCATCATCCATCTCGTCAACGCCATCAAGCACATGGATCCCGGTTTCCAGATCGTCCTATGCGCCGGCGCTCCGGACACGAAAGAGATAGCGAAAGAGATGGAGGCGCGCATCGCGGCCATACAGAAGAAACGCGATGGCATCGTATGGATACAGGAGATGGTGGACGATCCCACAAAGGTGGCCTTATATTCGCACGCAGCGCTCTTCTGCTGCCCTTCGGTCTATGAGCCTTTCGGGATAATCAACCTGGAAGCGATGGCCTGCGAGATACCTGTCGTGGCAAGTGCCGTGGGCGGGATAAAAGAAGTGGTCGTGGAAGGAAAAACAGGATTATTAGTGCCGGTTGGAAAACATAAGAAGGTGGGCTCCTTCGAGCTTGTCGCGCCCGGGAAGTTCGAGAAAGGCCTTGCTCAAAAGATCAACCTCCTCATGAAAGACAAGGCCTTGCGCCTAAAGATGGGCAAGGCCGGCCGCAAGCGCGCTATCGAGCATTTCAGCTGGTCCTCGATAGCCAAGAAGACCTACAGCCTCTACAAATCCCTTCTCTGATATTACGCTGCCAGTAGCGCCATCCTCTGCGTCTTGTAAATATCCTTGAGCTTCTCGTAATCCACGGGTTCTGCCCTGGGCAGGAATGTCACCATCCTGCGGATCTTGTCATACGATGAGATGAGCGGCATTTTAGGCGGTTCCTTCCCCACTGCAAGTTCAAGCGCCAATGTCAGCATCTCCATGAGCCTTATGTTCAGCTGGTCGGACGCGCCCTGGTGCTCCTTATCGTACTTCGTGAGTTCGGCAGGATTGATCGCGGCAAGAAACGCCCTCTCCTCGCTGGGAGTGCTGCGCAGTGCCGCAAAACTATCAGAGTTTATAAGCTGATTTGAGCCGAGGACCACTATGTTAGAGAGCCTCGTCTGGGTCTTTTCGGCCTCTGCCAAAAGTGCAGCTGCAAGCTCTTCCTTGCTCTTATGTATGACGATTACGTTGTTAAGCCCCAGCGACGCGAGCGTATCTCCGAGCGACTCTATCTCGCTTATGAGCGAAGCCATCGCGTTCTTCTGCAGGCTCCCCTTTTCGTTGTAGCCGGGTATCCAGTCAGTCTCAAGGCCTATGATAAGCTTCTGGTCTTTGTATTTTGCCTTTCTGGCCATGGCAATGACCGTGGCGACCAGGCTGTCAGCCTCGAGCTGCTCGAGACCTTTATTCAATTGGGCAATAGTCGCCGGCATGGGCGGCAGCCTGTCGCCGATCTTTCCGATAGCAGCTATCAGGCCCTCAACGCCCTGCCTTATTGCAGCGGCGGTCATGGATCTGTCTAAAGGCTTGAGCTCTGCGCCGGCCGGCATCAGGCCCTTCAAATTTATACCCGCTATCACGCCGTTCGCGGCATTGACGAGCCTGGCTCTATTGTTGTTGCAAGTCTGCTCCACTATCTCAAAGAGCTCAGTCACCTTCGCGTCAGCCTCGGGCTTCTGCGCCTCCGCCGTCTCTAGAGGTGTGTCCCCTTGGGGAATGTCCCCGGTTTTCGGCTTCTCTGCCTCTTTCTCTTCAAAGACTGTTTCGTCAATTTCTTCAGAGAGTATCTCCTTAATGAACGCTTCTTCAGCGGACGCTTGTTCCGGGCTGGCCAGCTCTTCCTCCGGACTGGCCAACTCTTCTTCCGGCTCAGCTGGCTCCGGGACTCCCTCCTCGCGCCTAGCCTCGGCCGTCATGTCATCAAGCCCCTGCTGGTCAAGCATATACCCTAGCGACTCCCGCCTCTTCCTTGCCTCTTCCTTGGCCGCGTTAACGACCTTCTCCGACGGCCTGTCGGTCAACGCAAAGCGTTCGATCGCGTTTTTCATGTCAAACGCGTGAGATTCATCACTGATAAACCATATCGTTACAACGGCGGTCCTGCCTTCTGGCTTGACCTTGGTCACCTCGCCTTTCATGAAATTGCCCATCCTATCCGAAACCCAGTCGCCGACCCTCAGACCCGCTTCCGGCGCCTCGCCCATCCCCTGCCCCGGCCCTAATAGGGCGAGCCGAAGGATCTTGGTCTCTTCTGCAGAAAGTGAATTTTTACCCTCCGCATCAGCTATCGCCTCTAATATCGCATCCTCGCCCAACCCCTTCCGCTCGGATAGCGACCTTAGATCAGCGAGCGCCTTCCGCAGATTCGGCATGGCTTCCGGGATCTTAGACTGGACAAGGGTAAATAGCTTCGCCATGGACATCTCTCTTCGTATCGCAAGCTCTTCCATGACAGAAGAAGTGATGGCTCTTAAGTCCTGTTGGGGTTTCTGCACCGGCCCTGCATCTAGAGGTGTGTCCCTTCGGGGAACGTCCCCGGCTCTCCTTCGGTCCCCGGCTCTCCTTCGGTCCCCGGCTCTCCTTTGGGGAACAGGTTTTTGCGCTTCCGGTGCCTCACCAATATCCTGGTCTGGTCCCATTAGGGCAAACCAGAGGAGTTTCGTCTGGCTTTTGGAAAGATTATGGTCAGCCCGGGCTTTCTCTACCACAGGACGGATCACATCTACGCCGTAAATCCTCTCAGATAAATATTTGACGTCTGCCAGCGCGTTCAAAAGTTCCTTCATCGTCTCCGGCACCCTGCGCCGGACAAGCTCGAACATGTCCTGGCTGGTCCTGGGCGATTCGTCGCCGGCAAGCTCCTCTGTAACCAGCGCTGCTATCCTTTCGGGAGTCAAGGCCGACTGGGCCTCTGCCTCGCGTCCGCCCCTCACAAGCGGCAGATACATCTTCTCTTCGTACTCCTCTATGAAGCGCGGCATGTCGAAATTTATCATGAAATCGCGTATTGTGCCGCGCATCCTCTCGGCCCATCTATCGCCGTGGTATCGGTACATGTCGATGATTCCCTTTTCGCGGTCTGTCTTCTTGTCCCTCCACTCACCCGTATACAGCTCTTTGAGTTCGCGCAGGTCCCTCGCGTTGATCTCGCGTTTCAGGCCTTCGTCCGTGTTCATCAGGTCCTGGTAGCTGCCCTCCCTTCCGAACATGAAGACGGTGCTGGCGCGGTCGGCTTCCAGGACCCAACCGTCCGGGGTCGATACGCTCATTACGCCGTTCGCTGCCGCCTTCTCGCCGCTCGTTCCGCTCGCTTCCTGAGGCGGCGTGGGGTTATTCTGCCATGTGCTCGCTATCTGTATCAGGTCCCTGGCGACATCGATGTCGTATTCAGGCACGAAGACTATCACGCCCTTCCACTTTTCGATACTCGCGGCCTTCATCACCTTGGCAATGACATCTTTCCCTCCGTGGTCGTTGGGATGCGCCTTTCCTGCAAAGACTATCTGAAGCCTTAATCCTTTGGCCCGCGCTTCCCGGAAGAGCTCGTCGACTATCTGCCCTTCGAAATTCTCATCCACCACGCTCTTTCTGTCGTCGATGCCGAGGATTATGCCGAGCCTCTTGTATGCGGCGAACCTTCTTGAGATGACTATGGTAAAGGCGTCCTTGTCGAGCTTCACGCCCCTCGTCTGGGCAAGATGCCTCACAGCCGCCTCTTTCATCCTGTCCCTGGCCTGCAACAGTTCCTTGCCGGTGATGCTGTCGGTCAATATGCCGATGTATTTGGCGCGCTCGTCGCGGTTCAGCTCCTCAAGCTTCTTGGCCGGCACCTTTTTCTGCGCCTGGAGCGCCGCCCATTTCGCCGCGATCAATCTCTGCATGATGGGTGACTGCCAGAACCTTCTGTGGACTGAATTGGTAATGGCGCCGAAACTCTCATTGTCGTAAAGGGCCTTCGATACCTCCCCGCCTTTTTGGCTAACGCCGTTACGCGTTACGACCGTCCTGTTCCTGAGAAGCTTTCCCTCCTCCTCCTCGGAGACATCAGCGGAGAGCGCTATGGCCAGTTTGGAGAGGTTCGCGAACGGCACGCCGTACTGGTATGGGGCCTTGCTCGGATATATCGCGATCTTCTTCAAGGCGTCGATATCGAGGCCGTGACGATCGCAGTAGTATCGGAAATAATAGTCGAACATCTGCGTATCAAACTCCTCGTTCCCTGCCGGTATCGGGGTATGGGAGGTGAAGCCTATGCGCGCCTTGACGGCCTTCACGGCCTGTTCGAAACTTATGCCGAGCCTCTCCGCTTTTTTAGGATCCCTCTTCCGTATATCTACCGCTTCGATAGGCGACAGACCCACGTCTCTTGCCCTCAGATTAAGTTCGGCATCGATGAGCTCTATCGCCGCAAATGCCGCATGCCCCTCGTTTATATGCAGGGCTGCCGGCCGTATGCCGAGCTGTCCGAGGAGACGCATGCCGCCTATGCCGAGCAGGTACTCCTGCCTGAAACGCCACTCCCTGTCTTTTGCCGCGTAAAGGTTCTGGGTGATCATCCTGGAATTGGGAAGCGCGTCAGCCCTGTCGTTCTCAGGTATATCGGTATCCAATAGATAGAGCTCCGCCCTTCCGACCCTTACCCTCCACGCCTTGGCATATATATATTTTCCGTCCGGCACTTTGAGCCTTACAATAAGGTCTGTCATCTTTCCGTCGTCACCCGCGACTTTCACGAGCTCGCCATGCTCCTCGATCGGAACGTCGGGGTAGTCCTCATACTGCTCTCCGGGCGACCTCCCGCTCTCCTTTATTACCTGCCTGAAATATCCCTTGTTCCACGCAAGTCCGACGCCTACGAAAGTATCCTGCGAATACCTGTCGCTGACCGCCCTCAGGTGGTCGCCGGCGAGTATCCCCAGCCCTCCTCCGTAGGTATTCATGCTGCCGGTCAGGCCGTACTCCATACAGAAATAGACTATGCGCTCGCCCGGCTTGAGGCCGTATCGATCGCTGTTGGCCTTATGCCAGTCGCTGCCGTACAGATATTTCTCGTACTCGTCAACCAGATTCTGATATGTCACGGGCGTCAACGGTATCTGGCCTGTCAGCATATCTTCCGTCTTCTTATGTATCTCGGCAAACTCCGGATCCCACAAGGACGCCATGTTCTTATTTATATTAACGACCTCTTCGTCCGCAGCCCGCAGCCATGTCCGGATTTTGGCCGGCCGTTCCTCGCTGCCCATACCCTGGCCTGGTCCAGTCATCGCGAGCCAGAGGATCTTTGTCTCCTCTTCGGTAAGAGAATATCTATTCGCCGCACCGGTTACCGCATCGGATATCGCCTCCGAGACAGGGTCTTCCTCTTGTTCGGCCAGCAGTTTCAATTCGGCGAGAGCTTTCCGCAGATTCTGCATCGTTTCCGGGACTTTTGACTGGACAAGCTCAAACAGTTCCGGCATGTCCATCTCTTTCACTTTCGCGATCTCTTTCATGACGGAAGAGACGATACTCCTCACGTCCTCTGCGGGCCCTTGCGCCGCCTCAGCTTGGGCTACTATTTTTGATCTTTCCTCCGAAGCGATTTTTCTAGCCTCTCTTCTAATAAGAGGCTCGGCTCTATCGACAGCTCTTTCTATAGAGCCATCATCAAATACAAACTTCTCAAAACTATCGGTACAAAGCTGAGCGCTTAAACTCTTGGCCTGTTCAGCTGCCAGACCCCGCTTAACGCGTAATTGCAGAAACAGATATGCCCTTATAGACCTTCTGAGCGTCATCCAATGCCTTCTCATCTCATTCAGCCTTATCTCTTCCGCCATTCGATCCATAAGGCGAATGCGGGATACGAGTATCTCTATCTGCGCGCTCAGCGCTCTTCGGACATCCTCAGCGCGTCCGCTTTCCTTCAGCAGGGATCCGTTTTCGATCTCATCTTCTATAAAGTCAAGCATCTCTTCCTGATACCGGCAGGTATCGGCTCCTTCCATTGCCGCGTTAATCTCTTCGCGCAATGCCCATATCATGAATTCTCTGAACTCCTCCATACCTTCCTTCTCGATAATAAGCCGTTTGAGCAGATCGTCCTTTGGGGCGCTGTTTAAGTCCTGATATTGCCGGTGGCTCAGATCAGAAGATATGGGATGCTCCCGCGTCTCCTGGCACAGTTTTTCATAACATCTTTTATACAGTCCCAGGTCTGGAGCCCCGCTCGAAAAGAATTCGCTGACAGCATCGTTCCTTTTTATTGCCGGCGGTTTTTTACCAAACCAATAGTCCCATTCCCATGCAACAACGTGCATCACATCGCCCACGATAGGAAGCAAGGCCAGCATTCCCAGTATATGGGACTTGAAATCTTCATGCAGTATCAAAGATCTTTGAACACGTTCCGACAGCCAGTCAAAAGCTATATGTCTATAACCATTGCTCATAGCAATCGTGATGTTACGGGCTTGTTTCGGAGTCGGGTAGCCGTTCGTATCAGGATAAAGAAGTAGCGCCAGTTCCCTGAAGCCATCTCTTACAGACAGATAGCCATACATCTCTTTCTCAACCGTTCTGGCAATATTAAAATTTCTAGCCGTCGCCCATCCGAGATACAGGCCAGCCAATATTGCCGCGATCGTCCACCCCGTAATATCGTTTTGTATAAAGCATCCGGCCGCGCCGGCGGCCAAACTGAGGAACGACAGGCTGCCCGTTACAGCCGCTGCCCTATAGCCATTTATAGCCTTGAATCCATGGCTTTCAGTAGGCTGCTCGGGCTTTTGCGCCGCTGATGGTCTCCAGCCGATATCTTCCAGGGCTTTGGCGGCGGCTTTCTGAACATTCACTTCGCCGTCATTTAGCAGCTCTGTGAGGTAAGGCACGGCGCGAGACTCTCTCATCTTGCCTAAAACCCACGCCGCTGAAGCGCGGACATGCTTTTTGCTGTCAGACAAAGCTTTTATTAACGGCTCTGCGGCATTGGGGTCTTTCCTGTTCGCCAGGGTTATGGCGGCTCTGGAACGAACGCCGAGATCGCTGTCTGACAAAGCTTTTACCAGCGCCTCCGAGATGCCTGGGTCCTCTCTCTTCTCCAGGGCTTTAATGGCGAATATGCGGGCCCTGATGGAACCGTCTGATAAAGATTTTATCAATTGTTCTGTCGCGCGCAGGTCGTTTATGCTTCCCAATGCTTCTGCGGCTAAAAAGCGTACGCTGAAATCGCTATCCGACAAAAGCCTTATTAATGGCTCTATAGCCCGGGGATCTTTTATCTGCCTTAGCGTTCGTACGGCCAACGCACGAATATGGCCATCGCTATGAGATAAAAGGTTTATCAAGCCTGGAACTGCCGGCGCGCCTATCCTGGCCAGAGGAGCTATATGACTCTCGCCGTTGCCATATTTAAGCCAAAATAGATGCCAAGTATGCTGGGAGAATGTCTGCCATATGGCTGAGAGCACGGCTATGCCAATGCCGAGGATTACGATAACTGCAGGGACAGTATGCGCAGCAAAAAGATCCTTCGACATCCTGAAGAGCAATGGCAGTGCAACCAGGCCGATCGCCACCGCTGCAACCTGCTCTGTGGTAAGAGGCTTCGTCAGCCAGCCCCTCGTCTCCTGTTCTTCGGCCTTTTGTTCTTCCGGCTTCTGCGCTGCCTCAGCCGCCGGCTTCTGCTCTTCGGCCTTTTGCGCCGTCTCACCGGTGAATTTTTGCGCAGTCACTCTATCCAGACGCGCCCTTTCTTCCAATATATCTTTTACATTTTCAAAAGCCTCCTGCACAGATACAGGAGAAGCGACCTTCGCGGCTTGCACGCCTTCTTGAGGAGCTTCCGCCGGTTTCATCTTTTCCAATGCCTTTGCGGCGGCTTTACGCACATACTCATCGCTGTCCGACTGAGCCACTCTTTCTATCGTCTCGACCGTCGTCGGGTCGTTCAGATACTCCAAGGCCTCTATGGCTTTCACGCGGATATGCGAACGGCTGTCCGACAAGGCTTCTATGAATCGCTTTGCAGGGCGCGGATCTTTCATTTGCCCCAGGGCTTTTGCCGCATCGCTGCGGACAGCTGCGCCGTCCGACATGGCTACATCGATTAATGGTTCTACGGCGCGAGGATCCTTTATGGCTCCCAGGGCTTCCGCGGCTGCGCTGCGGACATAGCTGGTCCTGGAAGACAACGCCTTTATCAATCCCGGAACTGCCGGCGCGCCTATCCTGACCAGCGGGTCCACGTGCTTCCACAGATTCACGCCGCCATGCTTAAGCCAGAAGAGGTGCCAATTTAGGGGGAAGAATATCCGCCACGCGGCAAAGAATGCGGCTATGCCGATGCCGAGGGCGCCGATACCTATAATAGCAGGCGGGATCGCGCCATCCCCTGCCGCTCCGGTTGCAAACACGAGCGCGGCCAGGCCCAGCAGCAGCCCGCCGACCTTCATCCCGCCCTCAGGCTTCTGCTCTTCGGGCTTCTGCGCCGCCTCGGGCTGACTCTCGGAAACGTCTGCCGGTTTCCCGGCCTTGCCTCTTATCTTGTCCAAGGCATCTCTGGCGGCATCTATGACATAGAAGCTCCTGTCTTCATTCAGTAGCCTTTCGAGAGGCCCTAAGGCCCGAAGGTCTCTTATATCTCCTAAAACTTCTACCAAGGCACAACGCTTATACAGATCGCTAAAATCTAATTCTTTTATTAGCGCCGGCACTGCGGCTGTTCCAATATCTACCAGGGCCTTTTTAGCGGGCCACTGAACCATCAGATCTTTATCTCTTAATAGGTTGATGAGAGGCTCTATGGCTCGCGCATCCCCTATCTTGCCCAGGGATAGCGCGGCATAATGCCGCACATCGCGATTCTTATCAGATAAAGCCTGTATCAACGGCTCTACAGCGCGGGGGTCTCCTATCTCTCCGAGGGCCTGTACGACATAACAGCGGACGTGATCATCTCTATCTGTTAAAGCTTTTATCAACCCGGGAACCGCAGGCGTGCCTATCTTGACCAATTCGTTAATATGCCTCTGGCTGTTACCATGCGTCAGCCAAAATAGATGCCAGCTGAGAGGACGGGATATCCGCCATGCGGTGAGGAGTGCGGCTATGCCGATGCCGAGGGCTCCGATTCCTATAATAAGTGTAACGTCGGAATCCTTCACCGCCGCACATATGAATCCGAGCGCGATCGCGACGAGGCCCAAGGCTAAGGGGTTGATAGAGAGTAATTTTGTCCCGGCATCCGGTTCCACGGCCGAAGAAGCGCCCTTTATACTTTCCAAAGCTTCTTTGGCAACTTTGCGCACATTTAAATCGCTATCCGATAAAACTTTTATTAACGCCCTTCTGGCGCTATCGTCTTTTACATCCTTTATTTTTCCTAGGGCGACTGCGGCAGCCATGCGAACACTTGCTTCCTTGCTCGATAAAGCATGTATTAATGGCGCTAAGGCGCGGGGATCGCCTATCATCCCCAACGCTTCTGCGGCATCCGAGCGGATCTCGCCAACCGCGCCTGATAACAGAATTTCTATTAACCCGGGGACTGCTGAAGTGCCTATCTTAGCTAATGCCTTAACATGACTATGGTTTCCAAAGCCACTTTTCAGCCAAAACATATGCCATTTCAGGGGAGAATTTATTTGCCTTACGACAAAGAACGCGGCTATGCCGATGCCGAGGACGCCGATACCTATAATAATAGGGACCGCGGAAGCATTATCATTCACTGACGAGAATATCGCCCCTAGAGCAGCAAGGCCGATCCCTGCCGTAAGCGGTTCGATGGACAAAGCATTCGGTGATGGCTTGCCCATCTTTTTTAGAATTTCGCGGAAATTCAGGAGCCTCGAGGGCGCAACCTCCTCGCTGGTTTCCCTTTGCTTCGGTTCCCGTATGATAAAACCGCCCTCTTTAAGCCTTACGATGACACGCGTACAATCGTCTTGCGGGGATACGAGGAATCCGAGCTCAGAAAATCCTGCGGGAGAAGCGTTTTTCTCTTCCTCCGCCCTTGCCTCATCCAGGTATAACGTGCCTTCCTCAAACACCCTGTGCTCTTTGAAGCTGCTGATGTCCTTCTGAAAAGACGTGATGGTAAAAGTCCCGGGGGGCAGGAGCAGCTGGCCGGGATGGCAGTAGCTTGAATGGACTAAAAACAGAGTTTCGCTTCCTGCTTCGATTTCATCGGGATGTGCGCTTTTAGGATTTAATCTAAATCTCTCCAAATTCGCAAGAGTCCTGTCCAGCCTCCCTTTATCCATAAGGGTATGGCCGCTTGGCACCTCGACCCCTTTGATTGTAAGAGGTGCGTCCTTGCGTTTCTCTTCGAATTTCATTACGCCGCCTCTTATATCCGCGAATGCCGATTTATAAGAAGCTCCGCCCCTGATCACGATTCCCTCTAACTTACTGTGGGCAGGAAGCGCTAATATCTGTGCGCCGTTTTCGAGCGTTGAGTTTATCAATTCGCTATTTTCCGCTTCGACCCTGCAACTCGGGGCAATACTGTTGGTCGACTCCGGCTCCTGGGCAGCTGGCTCAAATACCTTGTCGCCTTTTCCTGTGCCGCGGATGGGGTCCTGCATGATGACGGCAACTTCTGCATTATGAAATTTATTGTCATGCAAAGAGTCCTGGTACAGAACAAGCGCTTCACCCGCCTCTACTTTAACGGGTTTTTTGCCCTTCCCGTCCTTGTACGCAACCGTCGATTCCACAGACCCTGTCTGGCATAAAATAGCCTCCATCCTGCTCTTTCCGTTTAACTCATGGCGATGCTCCGGTTCCGGCCCATTGGCGGTCTTTATGCCCACGCCGATCGCCGCAGAGTCGGGCGTCATCATCTGCATTCCCGGCGGCGAAGAATGCTCTCCACGCCTGTGTATCTCTCCACGCCTGTGTATCTCTCCACGCCTGTGTATCTCTCCACGCCTGTGTATAGAGACCAGGAGCTTCCCTTCTTCATCCCTTATGACATCGGCGACATCCTCTTCCCTGCTGGTTTTATCATCTTTCCAAACGATCATTTTGCTTCCAGGCGTCGTTCCAGGCCTGCCGGTCTCGCCTTTTACCGGCTGCGTCAAAGTGGGCTGCGTTTTGAGTTCGTCAGTCTGCCTGAACAACACATATTCGGAATCCGCGGTAAATTTTAAGCTGACATCACCGAAGGCTGAGAGGACATCTCCTGCTTTCAGGTCTATCACTCCTTCATGGTCTTTACCGTCCGCTGTCCTCGTCTTTATTACAACCTTCGCCTCTCCGCTCTTAAGGCTTACTACGCCCTGATAGCCGGGTTTGGAGATGGTAAGCACCGAATCTGCCGTATACGAACCTGATTCCACCTGGATAGGCTCTTTGAAATCGGTCCCCACCCTTTCCCCTACCTTTAAATGGCTCGCCGCAAGCTTTCCGTTCGGCTCTATGAAGAAATTCGAATACAATGCCTTCTTCAGTAAATAGACATCCTTTTCGATGTCATCCGGAAGCTTGCCGGCCTCGGTATCTTGGATATTGAGGGGCGATATGTAGCCGAACTGCGGCTTCGCGTACCACACAAGCCTCTCCGCTTCAGTTACAAGCATGGTCGTATAATCTCTGTCTTTAAGCAACTCGCCGCCTGGCATGAACGCCGCGTAATTGTAAGCTTCGACATTTGGAAATTTTTTCGTGAAGTGCTTTTTAAACGTCAGGCCCATCCTTCTCTGCAAGGGAGGCTGCTGGATCAGTATGACTCTCCCGGCAGGCAAACCTTTTGCCGCGATCATATCGCGCGCATTCTCAACGTTATTCTGGCAATTGGTGGACTTCTCTTCGAGGGATATTTCACCGGCCCCTACAGACTTTCCGAGTTTCGCAAGCTCATGCTTGAACACCTTCTCCATCATCACGGATTCCGGCGTATGTGCGAGCGCCGCTGCAGGCAGCCCAAAATATTTTGCCGCTGCTGCCGCAAGCTTACGAGTGGAATGGCCTTCGCCGCCCAAGAACATGATATGCTTGGCCTTCCCCTTTCTCCACAATTCCACGGCCGTAAATACAGTTTCGAGATACTCGTTGCCTAATACCATCAAAATATCTACCGGCTCTGCCGGCAATTCATCGCGTACCGCCAGGAATTCAGCCACCCTGGCCGCCTCTGCACTTAGGCCTGAAAACGCAGCCGTTGAGGGAGCGCTTCCGCTTTCCGGCCCATTATTGTCCCGTGCCACATTCACGACATACCGCTCGGACAACCCCTTGATCTCCCTGCCAAATAACCTATTGGCTGCCGGAGTATCCTTTATCGCGACCTGAATGACATACTTGTGCTCACCCTTTGAATATGGGATGCAAAGCACGTCCATATCTTCATTCAAGCTCTGCGTCGGCAGGACTGCCGCCAGCGTCTTTTCCGGCCTTGTGCCATTTTGCTCACGGATGAAAACTACCTTTGAGAGATCCATCTCTTTGAGTGATGCGGTCATGCCATATCGCGGGCTCGTCAATACCTGCTCAAGCAGTTTTAAATCGAGCGGCGCTATCTTGTGAGCCGGATCGCCAAAAGCATAGTTGGCTATGTCGAGTGTTGCAGCCAAGAGGCCGCTGTGGTTTTCCAGAGATGCGCGAAGGGCCGGATTCGTGAAAGAGTCAGGGGCGGCTAGCGTGGAATTCGACGGTGTAGCGTCAGCAGGATGCGCCCATGCGATGTCGAAAGCGATAAACGATACTATCAGCACGAAAGCGATCGTCTTGAACCAGAGAAATCGTTTCATTTCAGCCATTATACGGTCTCCTTAAATTAAATAATGTTTTGTTGATATAGTTTTTTTAACTTTAAATAAAAAAACCAGCCTGAAATCACTGCCATCAGACTGGCTCGCAAAACAAAATTCTCGCTCTTTTCGCTTGAGCTTGCACCTGTGTTCAAACATGTGTATATTTTTCTTCTCCTAACGTTATGTGAACAAAAGTATAGCACTTGAAATGAGAGAAGTCAAGGAAAGGTTTCTTACTTTTGTCTATTTAACACGGATTGAATTGTGTAAGGAACGAGTGCGCTAACTTTTTATTAGACAACAAAAAACCTCCGTGGTTACAATTCAACCAACGAAGGCGATGTCGCAACTATTTAGTTGCCCTAAGTCACTTTTAGATAGGACGTATGCCTGCCTGTAATCTTAGGGAAAGAGATGCTAAGCCCACGGCCCAAAGAACGCGCTATCTTGAGTATCGTTTCTAATGTCAGGTTCTTCTCCTGCCCCGTCTCGATCTGCGATATAAATTGCTGGGATACACCGAGCTTCTTGGCGAGATCGGATTGCCGCAGATGCTTCTCTTCCCTAAGCTCTGCGATCCTCTGTGCCAGGGCGACTTTCGCACGCTCGAGCTCATAGAGCCGCCTGAATTCCTTGTCCTTCAGCTTCTCTTTCAGCCCGATTTCAACATTCTCTAATTTTACCTTTTTCATCGTCCTCACCTCACAATTCTATCCGTTCGATGCCGGCTCCGCCGGCCTCTACCTTCATCTTTCTATTTACGCATAATTTCAAGTCATGCGCCGGTATTCTATTCACATGTTTCTTAATGGCGTGGACCAATACCGCCCTGTCGCGCAAGTAGAAGAAGTAGAATATCCGGTTATCTCTGGGCCTTAATTCGTATATGCCGTTTCTCAAGTAATCTGCCATAGGCCTGCGCAGATTATTGCCCTGATCTTTCAATTCGGTGATATAGGCATAAACCTTGGCCTGTTCTTTCTTGGTCAGGGAATTTATGAAATCTTTAACAAGTCTCCGGCCATCCTCATCTACAAAGTAGTATGCGCCTTTGAGCATCCTGCTTTTCCTTTTAAAGTATACAAGGTATAACTTGTATTGTCAAGATCTATTTACAATATTTTTATTGCCTATAGGTTTTTATCCGGCTTCCTCATATGTTCTGAGAGATAATTTCCAGTGAGGTCGTTTATGACTTGCGCGAGTTCTTGTATGCGCAGCTCTTTTTCAAAACGTAGCCTCGTATCTTTCGGCGGCGCGACTATGCTCTCGTACTGCAGCCTCTTGCGCTCGTAATATGCCCGTCTCAGGTCGTCGAGGATGTCGTTCCTGAGCTGGGTCGTCAGCCTGGAGCGGACGTCTATGCTCGTCTGGTCGGTTGACCATATCATATTCGCCAGATCCCATGAGACCGAGACGTCGAAACCTTCGTTGATATCGTCCGGGCCTGCCACCACATAATCTTTGGTCGCGCTGGTATATATTTCATAGGTGTTGGATTTTGAATTGTCGAATCCTACGCTGATCTTCGGGACTAGCGCACTAAGCCTGGCCTGCGTCCTCCACTTTTTTATCTTTTCCGGGTCGACCTCGGCAAACTCCATCGCTGCCCTCTGCAGATCCTTGAATGTCGGTTCGCCGTCGAATATTATGGCTGTGGCTTCCCGCGCCTTCTCAATGTCAATATACTCTTCGGCGATGAATCTGCCGCTCTCGAACCGGTAGAGGCCCTTGGCCGTGGCGGCCCACAAGTCCTTTTCGTCCTCCTTATCAAAGACTATGCTGCGGACATTGAATATTTTGTCGGCACCCCTGTAGAGCTCGAGCCAAATCTTTTTCTCCGCGGAAAATTCGAAGACCCCTTTCGTGGTAGCGCAATAGAGCTTGTCGGAGCTTTTGGACGGCAGGATACAGCTGATATTGCCCGTAAATCCGGCGGCCGAAAAAGCTATCCAGCTCTTCCCGAGATCATCAGAATAGGATATCTTCCTGCCGCTGCCGATATATAGCCTCGTGCCTTTGAGCGCCAGGCACGTTTCCAGGGCCTCCTCCCCTTCCTCGACCTCAGCGTCAGCCGTCTCAACTTCTTCTGCATTCTCACCAGCCTTGCTCTTAACGTAGACCCTCTCCCAGTCGCTTGCAGCTTCTCTTTTTACAAAGACGCCTTCATCGGTACCTGCGTAGATAACGCCATTGCCGCACGCGACGCAAGCAACACGGCTGTTCTTTAAGAGGCCGCCTGCGTCCTTCCATTTCGCGCCGTTATCATCACTACTAAAGGCACCCTTACCGGTGCCCAGGACGATGGAGCCGCGGCGGGATATGTCCATGGAGAGGATATCGTTCTTCTCAGGCGTTATCGCCTTGAAGATGTTGCGCCACGTCTTTCCGCTGTCCTGAGAGCCGAATACGCCTTTCTTCGTCCCTATGAGCATCTCGGCGCCCCTGCCGGTGACGCATTGTATCTCGTTATCTCCCGAAGGAAGCGAGAATACCGGCTCCCACCTGTCCTTCTGGCCTGCCGACCTGTAGAGCTCATTCCTCGTCGCCAGGTACATCTCGCCGCCCGCGATCACCATCGATCGCGTATCGACGTTCCTTATGTTGCCGTCCTTGCCGACCCAAAGCTCCTGGGCGCGCGTAGCCGTCGTGAAAAGACACATAACGCAAATCATAAGCACTACGGAAATACTCCGCATATCACACCCCCTTTGTTTAGAGGAGGCATCCTATCATTTACTTGCTTTTTTGTCAATCTTTATTTGATTATTCATCAAATACTCAAGCAGCAAAAACCCCTGCTCCTAACCTGTCAAAACTAACCAGGTTAGAAAACAGGGGTTATACGCTTATATAGGCGTTATCTCGCCTTCTTCTTCCTGCGCAGCGCCTTATCCATTCTCGCCTTGGCCTGTTCGCGGGTCCTGCCTTCGGTGAGATGCTCGCAGCAGAGGGCGGCGTAGCCCGTGCGGTTCTTTATCTTAAATATGCTTACCTTCATCTCCTCCTCCTCCTTATTTTTTCCTTTTGCCTTTGTTTGGATTTTGTTATTTATAAGGTCCCTTCTCTGGCCTCTTTATCTCCCTCTTCCGTGATAACCGGTTCGTAGGTCTTGCGCTCGATTTTCGTGAATAGGCTGTATATGCACGGCACTACGAATAGCGTAAGAGCTGTGGAGACGATGACGCCGCCGATCACTGAAAGCGCCATCGGCACGCGTGTCTCTGCGCCGGGGCCGATCGCGAGCGCAGGCGGGATCGCAGCCGCGATCGTCGAGACCGAGGTCATCAGTATCGGACGCAGACGCACAGGGCACGCCTTGAGAAGGGCTTGCGTCGGCGCAAGGCCGTTCTCGCGCTGCTGGTTCGTAAAATCGACGAGCAATATCGAATTCTTCTTCACTATGCCCATCAGCAGGATAAGGCCTATTATGCTGTAGATATTCAATGACTGGTTAAAGATCCAGAGCGTTATGAAGGCGCCTGATATGCTGAAAGGCAGCGCCGCCAGGACCGAGACCGGATGGAGGTAGCTGTTGAACTGGGATGCGAGCACCATGTACGCGATGATGATACCGAGCCAGAACGCCAGCGCCAGACTCGAGAACGACTCCTTGAAGGTCTCTGTGCTGCCGCCGAAGACTATGCTGTAGCCTTCAGGGAGCACCTTCCTGGCTATGCGCTCGACCTCTCTCATGGCGTCGGTCTGCGATTTACCTGGCGAGACGTTAGCGAAGATAGAAATGGCCCGCTCCCTGTTGCGGCGGGTGATCGTGAGAGGCGTCGGCTTCTGCGTGATATCCACCACGCTCTTCAGCTGGACGAGTTCCCCCCTGTTATTCCACACCCATAGCTGATCGATATCTTCGACCGCCGTCCGCTGAGATGGTATGAGGCGCACTCTCACGTCATAGCGGCGCCCTTCGCGCGTATACTTTCCGATACGCTCTCCCCCTATAAGGGCATTTATCGTGGTTCCGATCGCCGTGACGCTGACACCGCGTTCTTCCGCCTTCTGCCTGTTGGGCATGACGTGTATCTCCGGGACCTTCGCGAGATAATCTGTGTCTACGTCGATCATGAGAGGGCTCTTTTGCATCTTTTCGCGGATCCCTTCAGAATGTATGGCAAGCTTTTCCCAGTCAGGCCCCCTCACCGATAGCTCTATGGGGAATCCCCTCTTGGCCGAGAAGCCAGATAGAGAGAGGTCCTGAATATAGGCCTTTGCGTCAGGGATTTTGTTCAATTCCTTCCTGATGATCGCCATCAGGTCAGTCTGAGTAAGTGAGCGCCTGTTAGGGGGCACGACAGGGCGCTTCTTCGGATCCTTGAATGTAACGAATATCATGCCGGAATTCACATCGCCGCCGCCGAACCCGCCTATTACCGCAAAGTAGCCGTCGACTTCCGGACGGCTTGTCAGGAACGCCTCGGCGCGTTTAAATCGCTCATCGGTAAATACGATGGAAGAGCCTTCGGGCGTCTGGAGGCGCACCAGGATCATGCTCATGTCCTGTGATGGCAGAAACTCTTTTCGTAGCATCTTCAGGAATAAGAGGGATACTGCGAAGAAGATGACGGCCGCGATGAGCACCAGGACCCGCCGGTTAAGTGCCTTCTTAAGAGCCGCATAGTAGTGCCCTGCCAGCCAATGGAAGCCGCCATCGATCTTCCGGCCCATTGGCGTCTCCCTCGTTCCTACCTCCAAAAATTGCGAGCAGCGCATCGGCGCAAGGGTGAGCGCTTCCAGTAGCGAGAGCGCTACCGCGACGGAGATCGTCACGCCGTACTGGTAAAAGAGTTTCCCTATAATGCCTGACATGAACGCTACCGGAAGGAATATCGCTATGAGCGCGATCGTCGCCGCCAGCGCGGCAAAGGTTATCTGCTTCGCGCCCTTCCTGGCAGCTTCGACCTTTCCCATCCCCTTTTCTCGGAGGCGGACTATATTCTCGAGGACCATGATGGCGTCATCGACCACTATGCCTATGGCCAGAGAAAGGCCGAGGACGGTGAACGTATTGAGCGTGAACCCCAGGAAATATATGACCGTGAAGGTGCCGAGGACCGATGTCGGTATCGCGAGCAGTATGTTCATCGTCGCGCTCCACGACCCCAGGAATATCCAGCAGACCAGCGACGTTACGATCGCCGAAAGTATGAGCGTGAAGATCAGCTCATGTATGGAGTCTTCGCTGAACTTGGTGCCGTTATACCGGACGGTGGCCGCTATATCTTTCGGCATGAGCTTCCTGACCTCGTCGAGCCGTTTCAGCACCCTATGGGCCACCTCGACCTCGTTCGCGCCGCGCTGCTTCCGTATACCGAGGCCGACCGTCGGCCGGCCGTTAGACCTGGCTATCTTACGCACGTCGGCGAGGCCGTCCTCGATACCGGCGACCTGTTTCAGGTAGATCGGCCTGAAGACCGCCTGGCCGTTCCTCTTCGACATCAGGATATCGCCAAACTCATCGGTCGTCCTGGCCTCCCCCATCATCCTTACGTTGAATTCACTCGTATCCGTCTCTATGCGGCCGGCCGGCAACTCTTCGTGCTCTGCCTGGACCGCATCTATGACATCCTTTACGGTGAACTGGTAGGCTTCGAGCTTATCCGCATCGACCCATATCCTCAGGTTCCTGTCCATCAGGCCGCCGAGGAATATGTCGCCCACGCCCCGTATCGTCGTGAACTGGTCCTTCATGTGGTCCTGGACGTACGCCATCAGGTCCCTGAGCGACCTATCCGAGGATGTGATCGCTATCCAGAGTATCGGATGGTCTTCCGGATTGACTTTGGTCACTACCGGAGGGTCGAGGTCTTTGGGCAGCTGCCTCTGCGCCTGGTCGATCTTCGTCTGGACATCCTGAACTGCCGCGTCAAGATTCCGCCCAAGCTCGAACTCTATCGTGACGCTGGCAGAGCCCTGCCGTACGGAAGACGATATCTCGCGCACGCCTTCGATGCTCATCAGGTAGTCCTCGGCTATGTCGACGACGTCGGTCTCCATGACCTCAGGAGCGGCGCCCTCCCACGTTAGCGCGACAGAGACGACAGGGAAATCTACGTCAGGCAATTGGCTGACACCCAGGCGGCCATAGCTTATGATACCGAAGATCATCAGCGCCGCCATCAGCATCCACGCGAAGACAGGGTTCTTTATCGAAATATCAGAAAGTGTCATTCAGGGTCTCCGTCATGCCTTCGCCCACTGAAACGCGCAGCTGCCAGTAGAGCCGCTTGGCTTCATAGAGGGCGTGTATATAATTCCTCTGAGCGTCCTGCAGCGTCTGGATGGCTGCCAGGACATCGAGGTTATTGACAAGGCTGCGCTCGTAATCTTTCCTCTGAAGATGGTAATTCAATTTGGCGGTGGTATAGGCTTTCCTGAGGGATTCATGGACCGCCAGAGCTGTCTTGAGGCTTACGTATGAGTCCTTGATGTCATAGGGCGCCTTACGCCTTGCCCTTTTAAATTCCAGCTCTTTCTGGTCCGCCTTCAGCGCATACTCCTTAGACTTCCCCAACGTGTATCCGCCGTCAAATATAGGGACGTCGACCTTCAGCATGACATTCCAGTCGACGCCCTTTTCAAACCCGGTCCTCTGAGTGTAGTAGTCCGCCTCGAGGCTTGCCGTAGGAAGAAATTCGCTGTCCACCATCCGGTACTCCTGTCTGGCGACCAGGGACGCGTATTTGGCCGCCTGGACATCAGGCCGGCAATCGGATTTCGCCACGTAATATCCCTCTGTCTGCAGCGTATCCGGTATTTCGTACGCATCGACGATATCATGGACCGGCTGTCCCGTTAAAAATTCCAGGAGCTGCCGCGTGATCGTCACCTGATTCTTCACGACTTCAATGCCTGATTGGACGGAATATAGCTGAGTCTTGGCGTTGACGACCTCGCTAGGCCTCGACCTTCCGAGCCTCTCCCGCGCCCTCAGTTCCCCGATACGGTCTGAAAGGGCCGCCTCGATCCTCTTGTTGGCCTGGAGGTCCTCCATCTTTTCGATAAGGAGGTAGAAGGCGTTGGCGACATCCACCAGGAGCAGCTGTTCGGCCCTCACCTTCTCATCTATGCGCTGCCTCTTATCGAATTTCGAGCCCTTGATCGCGGCAAAGGCTTTAAAACCGTTAAATAGCGTCTGCGTTACGTTGAACCTCCGGTCCGAACTCCTGGCCGGCTCGAGGCTCTCGAACTCCGCAGTGGTGGCCGTTGAAGGCGTCACCGGCGCAGGCGCCTGCTCTTCCTGCGTATCGTTGGAAATAAAAGAAAAATGCGGCAGCATGATCGAGAGCGCCTGCAGAAATCGGGCATCTGCCACCTTTATAAGATCTGCGTTTATTGCGATTATTTCGCTCTGCTTCAGCGCGAGGGAATAGCATTCCGAAAGGGATAGCGGTTCTGACAGCGCCGCGGCCCGCGACGCTGTCCCTGATTTCGGTATCGAAATGGGCTCTCTCACTTCCGAAGGGGCCTTCCCGCACCTGCACTCATCGTCCAGGCAGACCTTCCCGCACTTGGGAAGGCTTTCAGACATCCCGCTGGGAGCGAGAAACCCTGCCACCATCAAAACAACTATTATGAATAGCGCTATCTTCTTCATGTCGCGCTTCTCGTGGTCATCCTTCTTTGAGGTGATCGTGCACGTGGGTAAGGATCTTCAGATAATCTTCGCGTTCTTCCTGGGATATAAAACCGAACATCTTTATTATGATCTCCTTGCGCCTCTCGACCATATCCTTTATCACCTTGGCGCCTTTGGCCGTCAGCTTCACTTTTATGACTCTCCTGTCCCCGGGTTCGTCCACCCTCATCGCGTATCCGCTCTTCACGAGCCGTTCTACGATACCTGTCATGGCGGCCGTCGTGACGTTTATGAACTTGGCCAGGTCCGACATCTTCGCCTCGCCCTGACGGCTCACCAGGTCCAGGACGAAGAACTGAGGCATCGTGATCTTGAGCTTGTCGAACTCGGTGACCTGATGCTTCACGAACTCCCTCGAGATGACAGGCATCAGTTCACTGACCTTATCAGCGAATTCCGACAACGTGTGTTCCGGCATAGTCAACCTCCTTTATAGTTAAGTATATTAAATATCAATATACTTAACTATATCACATGAATATGCCCTAGTCAATAGCAGTTTGTCTTTTTGATCAACTGCGGATTAAGGCGGGGTTTAATGCAGATCCTTAAAAAAATAGGGACTGTCCCCAGCGCGTCTAACACATAGGCGGGGACTGTCCCTATTTTTGTTTAATTCCCAATAATGCGACGATCTCTTTTCTGTCCAAAACCCTGAAACTGCCGTCCCTCAGGTCGCCGAGCCTCAAGTTGGCTATCCTCACCCTGACAAGGTCCCGGACCTCAAGGTCAAGGCGGCTGAAGAGCCTGCGCAGATGCCTCTTCTTACCCTCGCATATCACGACCCTCACGACAGACTTATCTTCAGAGGCCTTTTCGATATGCGCCGATCGCACCTTCAGGATATCGCCCTTATCTTCCACGCCCTTCTTAAGCTTTCTGAGTATGGCCTCGTCCACATTGCCCTTCACCGTAACTATATACTCCTTCTCCACCTCGAATTTCGGATGTGTCAGATTGTAGCAGAGGTCGCCGTCACTGGTGAGTATCATCAGGCCGCGAGATTCCCTATCGAGCCTGCCGACAGGATATACCCTGCCGAACTTTTTGGGAATGAGGTCGGTGACCTTCTTTGCGGCGAACCTGTCTTCCAGGGTCGAGGTCACTCCTTTTGGTTTATTGATGACTATATAGGCGTGCCTCTTTTGGCCTACTGCTCTGCCTTCTGCCCTGACGACATCGCCATCCCTGACCTCATACCATGGCTCGGTGACGACCTTGCCGCCGACAGTAACCTTGCCCTCTTTTATAAATAGGACAGCTTTGCGCCTTGAGCAGAAACCGTTTCGCGACAGGAACGCGTTGAGATGCATGCAAACCCTTTCGTTAAAATAACGTTATTAAAACCGCAGCGTTGACGGCCGCGGCCAAAAAACACGTAGCCGGTATGCCCAGGACCGGCACCAGAAAAGTGCCGACGAGGAGCGCGCCTGTGCACGCGCCCAATAAGTCTATCCCGTAGTTGAACCCGCCTGAAGACCCGACATCCTGCCTGCTGCCGAGAAATATCTTGTTCGCGAGAGGGAATAAAAATCCGCCGATAAGACCGGAAGCGAGCGGCAGGGCGGTAAAGATGATGTTCGACCCTATCCACGCTGCCGGCCCAGAGCTGGTTCCGGAAAGGATCTGAAAAACGGGCAGCAGTATCACCGAATAGAAACAGAGGCCGGCTTGCACAAATATAAGCGAGTAGCGCTCATCTTTAAGCCGTGGAAGCGCTCTTATGGCATACGATCCTCCTATCGCAAGGCCGGCCATGAAAGCCGTTATGATGAGGCCGACCTTGTAAAAGATGTAGCCGTAGATGATCTGGAAGGCGAGCAGTATGACCACCTGGAACGTCATCTGGCTGAACCCGTTTGCCGCGACAGCCATTACAGACGAGCGCTTTAAAGACCCTTCTCTTCTCCGTCCAGCCAGGCCGAATAACATGATAATAAGTATGGCGATCGCAGCAGCTGCCAGGACGTATCGGGCGTTTATGTTTTTCAGCGATCTGGTAATGAGCGAATCCTTGAAGCGGGCGGCCCAGAATACCATATCATAGTAGTATGAGATCGGACGGAAGTCGCGGTTTATCTCGCTTCCGCCGGCAGCCATTATCGACCTTTCCGTGAAAGATATCTTCCGGCCGGACAGCCTTGAAAATAGATAATACTCCCTTACGTATTTGAGCTCCAGCCCTCTTTCTGATGCGCGCCTCATGAGGACCCTGTAATCATAGGTAAGGAGGCCTTTCCGGCCGGAGGCGAGGAAATAGGCCGTCTCGCCCGGGATGGCCTTCACGTCGGGAAAGACCGAGGCGAGCGTGGCATAGATGGACCCGAGGAACTCCTTCAACTCATTAGACATGTAGCTTTCAGAGGAGCTAAGGCCGAACGATAAGACGCCCTCTTTCCGCAGGATCCTGCCCGCCTCTTTAAAGAACTCGACGGTATAGAACCTGTTCAGCTGCGCGGTGTACGGCTCCCCGAGGCTGACGATGATGATATCATAACCGGCCGTGGCCCTCTTTACAAAGAGCCTTCCGTCCTCAAAATGGAGCGATACCCTCTTATCGGTCAGCGGCCTATAATAAGAGGCCGGAAGATGGTCTTTGGCCATCTTCAATATCAGAGGGTCGAGCTCGACGTAGTCGATCGAATCGACCGGGTGCCTGAGGATCTCTTCGACGAGGCCGCTCACGCCCCCTCCTATCAGAAGGACGCGCTTGGGATCCGGGTGTTCCAGCATGGCGAAGTGGACCGCCTCTTCCGCAGATTGCCTATCGGGGATCGTATACATGTGAAGGCCGTTATCGAAAACTGAGAATTGCGAAGCGTTCTTTACCATCGCCACGTTGCCGTATATGGAGTTCTTTGAGGCAACCAGCTCGTACCCTTTCCACTGCATCGCCTGCGAAAGAGAATCAAAATATCTCCATCCGCCGAGCGGCAGCATCGCTATCCAGGCCAGAAGAATAACTAAAGCGGCAGCGAATAGCGGCCTCTTGCCTTTAGCTTCATTTGAGAAGCCGAGCAATGCAGTTGCGGCTGCGGCGAGCAGAATGCCGAGAGAGGCCATTATCTGGACGGAGCTCAAGAGACGCACCAACACGAAGCTTACGAGAATGCCTCCGATGATCGCGCCGATGGCTTCGAGGACGTAGACCCTCCCTATCCGCGCCGCGCCAAGGCGCGACTGGCCTTCATACAGACGGCACCCGAGAGAGAAGATGAAACCGAGGATGGCGCAGACAGGCACCAGGATGACAAAGGCCGACAATACCATCGGGAAGAGAGGGATTATCTCGCCGGGATTTACGCCTATGGCGGATTTTACGGACCTTATTAAGAGGATATTGAGCGGCAAGAGCACGCTCAAGGCGATCTGGCAAGCGGCGAATACCGATATTTTGGAATTTATCCTGTCCGAGTATCTGCCCAGAAGCGCGCTGCCGAGAGCTCCGCCGATAAGCCAGCTGGCTAGGATGAATGAGATCGAGAGCTCGTTACCGTAGAAGACTATGAGGAGCTCCCTTATAAAGATTATCTGCGAGACGATGGCGGCAAAACCTGTAAGGATTATGGAGGATGATACGATCCTCTTCACAATGCGATCTCCTTTAACATAAGCCATAGCCCCAGGATAATGAGAAGAGCCGCGCACGCATACCTGAAGGCTGCGGTGGCGACACTCGACCTGACCAGCCTCTTCACAAACCCGCCTATGATGCCTGTGAGGGCTCCGACGACCAGAAGCCCGGAGAGGAGCGTGCCGAACCCGAAGAAGAACGCATACGAGGCGCCGTCAAAGACGCTCTTTGACATCAACGCGATCTCCAGGAGAAGCGCCGTGAGAGGCGCGCACGGGCTTATGCCCAGGATGAAACCGAGCGTGAAGAGGCTTCCGAAGCCGTATATCTTCCTGACAGGGCCGGCGCCGCACGCGCATGCCACAGGCTCTTTGTAAGCCAGGACCAGTATTCCCAGGATCATGCTCACGCCGCCGGTCACAGGACTGATGAAGGTGGCTGCGGACGGGGTTATAAATCGTTTTAGGACGGCGCCGGATAATCCTGCGAGGGCACCCAGCATGACATAGGCCGTAAGCCTGCCGATAAGGAATATGAGGATGTCGGCCAGCGCCTCACCGCCACGCTCTTTACGCCCGACGATGTAGGTTATGAGGACCGGCGTGCAGAATAACAAGCACGGCCCGGCTATCCCGAAACTGAAACCGATGCCGAGGATCTGAAGATAAGTTATGGCGGTATTTAACATCGGCAGGCTATTCCCATATCCCTGAGATCTTATAATCGCAGTACTTGCACTTGCCGTCCTTCATGCCGACAGGCCGCACCTGATATCCGAGCCGCTCGATAAGCATCTTTTTGCAGTTCGGGCAATAGGTGCTCTCATGAGGATTTCCGGGGAGGTTGCCGATATAGACGTATTTCAATCCGACGTCCGTGGCTATCTTGTAGGCCTCTTCAAGCTTCTCGACAGGGGTCGGCGGCAGGTTCTGCAGTTTAAAGGCGGGCATGAAACGGCTGAAGTGCACAGGGACGTCGTCGCCGAGATTATCTTTTATCCACTGGCACATCGCGCGCATCTCTTTGGGATCGTCGTTCTGGCCGGGTATTATCAGGTTCGTTATCTCGAGCCACACACCCTTCTTCTTTATCGTCTTCAACGTTTCAAGGACGGGCTTGAGCTCGGCGAATGCGCCCATCCTCTTGTAGAAATCCTCGCTGAAGCCCTTGAGGTCGACGTTGACAGCGTCCATGTACTGAAGCAGCTCTTCCAGCGGCTCCTGGTTTATGTAGCCGCAGGTATGCATTGCGTTGCGCAGCCCCTTCGCCCTGGCCAGCTTCGCTATATCGAGCATGTACTCATAGAAGACTGTCGGTTCGGTATAGGTGTAGACGACGAATTCGCTCCCTGACTTTATCGCGCCTTCCACCACCGCTTCCGGAGGCATGTCATAAGCGGTGACCTCGTCGGGCCTGGCCTGCGATATCTGCCAGTTCTGGCAGAAGAGGCAGCGCATGTTGCATCCGGCAACGGCTATCGAGTAGGCGCTTGAGCCTGGAAGGACATTGAAGAAAGGCTTCTTCTCTATGGGATCGACGTGGACCGCTACAGGATTGCCGTAGCCCAAAGTATAGAGTAGGCCATCCTGGTTTATACGGACTGTGCAGTAGCCCCTCTGCCCCGGAGCCAGGACACACCTGCGGGGACAGAGGCCGCACTGGACTATCTTGTCTTTGACCGGCTGCCAGTAGCTGGCAACACGCGGGACGGCCTTGCCTCCCTCTTTTACCTCTGCCACGCACGAAGTGAAAGGGGCTAGTAGAGCCATCGCAAGCATCAATGCGGCAAAAGTTCTTTTCATGCTATTTTATATCGCAGAGTTCCAGCTGGATGGACCTTACACCCTGCCAGTCATTTATGGACGGCGTGTACGCCAGGTCCACGCTGGCGCCAATCCTTGGCGCATCGAGCTTATCCCTGCCGAAAGTCACAGCTTCACATGTTATATGTCCGTCGGTGACCCATATCTTGAAGCCGTTCTTGCCTATCTGCCGCGGCCCATCCTTTATGGTGAGGTTGTGCGAGGAGAGCACCGGCCTCGGGTTCTCTGTGCCGAAAGGCGACAGGCTCTCTATCTCGTTTATCACATCTTCACTCAACGTATTGAGGGGAATATCCATGTCGATGTCGATCTTAGGGCTGAAGACGGTCTCCTGCACATCTTTGGCCGCCTCTTCGTTTATCTTCTCCCTGAAAGCGTCTATATTATCCTTCTCGATCGTTATGCCGCAGGCCGCCTCATGGCCGCCGAACCCGATCAGGTGGTCCTTGCAGCGCAGCAGGTACTCGAAGAGGTGAAAATGCTCTATGCTCCGGCCGGACCCCTTGCCAAACTTTCCGTCCAGAGATATCATGATGGCCGGCCGGTAGAACCTGTTGGATACCCTCGAGGCGACTATCCCGATCACGCCGGGATGCCAGTTTTCGCTCGCGAGCACTATGACGCGGTGGTGCTTAAAATTGACCTCGCGCTCCACCTTCGCCATCGCCTCCTCGCATATACGCGCCTCTATCTTCTGCCTGTTCCTGTTTTCGGTATTGAGGACTTTAGCCAGCTTCAGAGCATCGTCGCCGTCCTCGCTCAATAGAAGGTCTATAGCTTTCTGAGGCGAGCCCACCCTTCCCATCGCGTTTATCCTCGGCCCGAGAACGAAGCCGATGTGGCCGCTCGATATGTCCTTTCCGCTCAGGCCCGAGACTTCCATCAGCGCCTTTAGGCCCGTCCTCCCCCGCCTGTTGAGCTCGCCCAGGCCGTGCTTCGTCAGTATCCGGTTCTCTCCCAGGAGCGGCGCTATGTCAGCAACGGTGCCGAGGCTTACGAGATCGAGAAAATCCTCTGCAAAAAAAGAGGTGCCGTCGTAGAGGGCCTTTACGAGTTTATAGGCGATGCCGACGCCGGCCAGGTGCTTGAAGGGGTAATGGCAATCCTGCTGCAGCGGGTTTATCACTGCGTGCGCCGGCGGGATGCGGCCCTCCAATATCTCATGGTGGTCTGTGATGATCACGTCTATATGCGCGGTCCTGGCATACTCTATCTCCTTGAAAGAAGTTATGCCGCAATCGACCGTTATTATGAGCGAGACTCCGTCCCTCTGCGCACGCTTTATGGCGCCCGTATTCAGTCCGTACCCCTCCTCAAGCCTGTTCGGGATGTAGTAGGCGGCGTCGGCGCCTAGCCCCTTCAGGGCGGAATAGACCATGGCGACGCTCGTCATGCCGTCGACATCGTAATCGCCGTATATGAGGATCTTCTCTTTTGCCTGGATCGCCTTCCTGATCCGCAGGACAGCCTTCTCCATATCCTTCATCAGGAGAGGGTCGTGGCAGGACGCCAGCGAACAGCCCATGAAGTCTGAAGCGCTCTTGAGGTCGGTTATGCCGCGGTTCGCCATGAGCTGGGCCGTGACATTCGATACCTTCAGCTCAGATGAGATGGTTTTTTGGAGGGACGGGTCGGAACTCTTGATCCGCCAGATCTTTCTCATATTATTTAAAAGGCTCCACGTGGATAAAGACTTCCCTGGCGGCCGGGATCTTCTTAAGGATATCTTCCCGCACCAGATCGGTGATCCCGTGCCCCTTTTCGACGGTCATGCTCTTATCCACGGCTATCGTCAGGTCTATCATGAGGTCGAGCCCCATCTTCCGCACCTTGATATCCTTTATGGCCCTGACGTCCTTGTTCAACAGGGCGACCTGCCGTATACCCTCGATGACCGGCCGGTCAGGCGCGCCGTCCATCAACTCATCATACGCCCTGTGAAAGCCCCCGAAACCGGTCCTTACAACGAATACCGATAGGATCAGGGCAGCTATCGGATCGAGCATCGGCATGCCCATGCGCGCGCCGGCTATGCCAATAAGGGCGCATAGCGACGAAAAGACGTCCGAGGCTATGTTCCAGGAATATACGGTCATCGCTGTTGAGGAGAGCGACTTACCGAGAAGGCTCGTATATTGGAACAATGCGAGCTTCACTACGATCGAGACGATAGCGGCAACGAGCGCTATCTGGCGCGGCACAGGCGTCTGGTGATAGATCATCGAATGGATGGATTTATAGGCAATGGCAACGCCAAGGCAGATAAGGAATATCGCCAGGAGCTTGGCTACGATGGACTCTGCCTTACCGTGGCCGTAGGGATGCTCGGGATCGGGAGGCCTCTTGGCGATCTTGAAGCCGACGAGCATGCCGGCGGAGGTCATCGTATCGCCCAGGGTATCGAGGGCGTCGGCTATCATCGCCTTAGAGTTTCCGGCGACACCGGCAAATATTTTGAAGAAGAAGAGCAGGCCGTTGACGACCAGGCTTACGATCGAGCCTTTCTCGGCATGCTCATATCTCCGTTCAGAAGCCATTTGATGAGTCCGCCTTTATCTCTTGGTCACGCGTTTCTTGTGCCACGATATGATGAGCGGGCTCGCGATGTAGACCGTCGAATAGACTCCGGAGATGAAACCCACAAAGAGGCAGAACGCGAAGTTATTCAGCACCTCTCCTCCGAACAAGAGCAGCGCGACGACGACTAGCATCGTGACGCCGGTGGTCAGTATCGTCCTTCCGAGCGTCTGGTTGACGCTCAGGTTAACGATCTCCTCAAAACTGCCCTTCTTCACGAGGCGAAGGTTCTCGCGGATCCTGTCGAAGATCACTATCGTATCGTTGATGGAATAACCGGCGATCGTGAGGAGCGCGGCCACTATCGTCAGGTCGAACTGCCGGTGCATAAGCGCGAGCGCGCCGACCGCGACGAGAACGTCATGGAGTAGCGCCACGACTCCGGCGATGCCATATTTCAGGTTGAATCGGAACATGACGTATATCAGAATGCCGAGGAGGCCCAGAATAAGGCTTAAGGCAGCGCTGAACCTCAAGTTCTTCCCTACAGCAGGACCGACGGTTTCGACCTTAAGTACCTGGAACGGATTGTCCCTGAACTTATCCCTGAACAGGGCGCTTGTCTTGCTGGTTACATCTTCCTGCGTCCTTATTATTATTTCTTTAGGATTTCCATATTGCTGGAGTGAGGCATTGCCGAGTCCTATGTCTTTCAGCGCCGACCGTATGTTATCGACCTTGACAGGTCTTTCAAACACGAGCTGCTGCAGTGTCCCGCCCGAGAAATCGACTCCGTAATTCCTGTCGCCTCTCGAGATAAATATCGCGAGCCCCGCAATGATCACGACGGCGGAGATGACATAGCAGATCTTCCGCTTCCCGATGAAGTCTATCTTCGTCTCCGGGAAGAGCGACATGAAGCGCAGCTTCGCCAGATCGAACTGCTCGCATAGAAGCTCGAATACGACCCTCGTGCACCACACGGCCGTGAAGAGGTTCGCCAAAAGACCTATCGTCAGCGTAACGGCAAAACCGCGTATCGGTCCTGTCCCGAACTTGAATATGAGGGCCGCGGCAATGATCGTGGTCAGGTTAGAGTCGAATATCGCCGAGAATGCCCTGTGATAGCCTGATGCTATTGACGCGCGTAGTGACTTGCCGAGCCGCATCTCCTCCCGCATCCTCTCATATATAAGAACGTTCGCGTCGACCGACATACCGATCGTCAATATCAAACCCGCTATGCCCGGCAGGGTGAGTGTGCCCTTGAACATGGCGAGGCACGCGAGGATTAGGAGCAAGTTTAAAGCCAGCGCCATAGTCGCGATAAGCCCGGCGAGGCGGTAGTAGACGACCATGAAGATGAATACAAGAGCCGCGCCTATAAGCGTGGCGCGCAGGCCGCTCCTGATGGAGTCGGCGCCGAGGAGAGGGCCTACCGTCCTCTCCTCTTCCACGATGACCGGTGCCGGTAGCGCGCCTGCCCTAAGTATGACGGACAGGTCATTGGCTTCGTTCACCGTGAAGTTTCCGCTTATCTGAGCCTGCCCGGACGGTATCGCCTCGCGTATCACCGGGGCGGAGACGACTTTTCCATCCAGCACAATGGCCAGTCTTTTGCCTACATTCGTCGCCGTTACGTTCGCGAAGATCTGCGCGCCTTTTGGATTAAGGGTAAGCGAAACGTACGGTTCGCCGAAACCCCGCGAGCTGAACTCTGTCTTTGCGTTTACCAGGAGATCGCCGGTGAGGGCCGCTTCCTTGGCCACGAGCAACGGCTCCCGGCCGCCCCGATCTCCGTCCATGTACTTCAATTCATACCCTTCTACGGACTCCTTTTCAGCTTCCACCTTCGTAAGCGGCTCTGCCGCCGGCGGCGTTGCCTCCTCTTTAGCGGCAGGTTCTGCCACTAGTGGCGGCGCTGCCGCCTCTTTAGCCGCAGGCTCTGCCGCCGCAGGCGGCGCTGCCGGGGCCTGTACTGCAGACTCTTTATTGAGCGCCTTCTTAAGGTCCTCGACGTTATCTGATACTAGCCTGAACTCGAGGTGGGCGGTCTTGCCTATGATCTCCAGGGCCCGCTCCCTGTCGGTGATGCCGGGAAGCTGGATTATGATATTCTCCTTGCCCTGCCTCTGGAGCGCCATTTCGCCGACGCCGAACTGGTCTATCCTCTTCCGGATAGTCTCCATCGCCCTCTCTACAGCGTCCTTTTTCTCGTCAGCGGAAAGCTTTGAAAGGTCGACCCTCAGCACGACATGCATGCCGCCCTGGAGATCAAGGCCGAGGTTTATCTTGCCCTTCTGGATGATCTTACCATCTTTGTCTTTGACCGTAAAAGGCGGATATATAAGCCATATGCATGCAGCGGTGAGCGCTACGATCGACAGTACCTTCCACTGAACGTTTTTGTTCATTACAAATTCTCCTATTTGTCTTTTATAAATCCGGGGCCTGCGGCCTGGAGCCTACTCCGACGCCTTGCGTCTAACCGAAGCGATGCTGGACTTTTGCACTTCTATCTTTACGTTATCATCGACTTTGAGCGTGACGGTCGTATCTTTCACATTGGCGATCGCACCGTGGATACCGCCGACCGTTATGACCTCGTCGTTCTTTTTAAGGGCAGCGAGCATCTTCTTGTGCTCTTCCTGCGTTTTTTTCTGGGGCCTGATAAGAAGAAAATAGAAGACTCCTACAATGAGTACGATCGTGATCAACTGCGACTGTATCGGGTTCATGCTTTCTCCTTGCTCCGCACCAGAGGTGCGGAATAGCCGCACATCTCAAGAGAGATGTGCGGGCTTATTATACTTATCTACAAATTCGTCCTTAAACCCAAGGAAGCGGTCTTCCTCAATGGCCTTGCGTGATAATTGTATAAGTTTAACATAAAAGTATATATTATGCAATGATACAAGACGCAGTCCCAACAGCTCTTCCGTATTGAATAGATGTCTTATGTAGGCCCTCGTATGGGTCCTGCACGCAAAACACCCGCAGGTGTCATCTATGGGCCTGAAGTCTTCCTTGTATGTCGCGTTCCTCAGCTGCAGATCCCCGCCTGCGGTAAAGGCCTGCCCATTCCTGCCGTTCCTGGTGGGAACGACGCAGTCGAACATGTCTACGCCCTGCGCTATCGCCTCCAGGATATCGGGCGGCGTCCCTACGCCCATGAGGTATTTCGGCTTGTTTTCCGGCAGGAGGGCGCTCGTATAGCCGGCTATATCGTAAATCAGGTTCGACGGCTCCCCCACGCTCACTCCGCCTATGGCGTAGCCGTCAAAACCTATCGCAACCAGGTCCTCGACCGCTTTTTTGCGGAGGTCCGTATATGTGCTTCCCTGCACTATGCCGAAAAGAAGTTGACGAGCGTCTTTCAACGCCTTTCGCTCATCAAAATATTTCTTTGATCTCTCTGCCCACCGTGTCGTGAGGCCGAGCGACTGCTCGACGTAGTCGCGCGCTGCCGGATAGTGGACGCACTCGTCAAAGGTCATCATTATGTCGCTTCCCAGGGCCTCCTGTATATCGATGACCTTCTCGGGCGTAAGCATGTGTCTCGAGCCGTCGATATGGGATGAGAACTCCGCGCCGTCTTCGGTCAGTTTACGCAGCGTCGCAAGGCTGAAGACCTGATATCCGCCGCTATCGGTAAGTATGGGGCCCTGCCAGCCCATGAACCTATGAAGCCCTCCGGCCTTTTTGATGATATCGAGGCCCGGCCGCAGGTATAGATGATAGGCGTTCCCGAGTATTATCTCAGCGCCGCAACCTTTCACCTCGTCATTCGAAAGAGCCTTCACCGTCCCCTGCGTCCCGACCGGCATGAAGACGGGCGTATTCACCTCGCCGTGCGCGGTCGTCAGCTTCCCGACCCTCGCCTTGCAGCTCTTGTCTTTGTGCAGTAGTTTGAACATATCTCTCATTGAAATTTTTACGGCCTCAGTAAGGCGGTTACCTTTGCGGCCGCCTCCGCTTGACGCTCGCTCAGATTAGGCATCTTCGCTCGCTGTCTAAAATTTTTGATGGCCAAGGAACCCGGACTGAGTGCAAGCCGTTGACAGGTTTCCTTGGCCTTGCTGTATCGCCAAGAGGTATCAAAAATTTTAAGACCAGCTTCGGCGGCACGCAAAGGTTCCGCCGCTACGTGATGCCGTAAAAATTTCTTTTCGCTCCCCAGTAAAATTTTTCGCATCAGCGGGACGGGGCCCCCGAGGGGCTCGTGCCGAGCAGGGCGTCGAAGCTCGCGAGCGGGCATGGATTTTTGGCCCCTGCCTTAGCACATATGCCAAAAAGAGCGAGCGAGCTTCCGAGCGAAAATTTCTCGCCGGGAAATTTTCGCGCCCCAGCGAGGCACAGCCCCGAGAGGGGCTGAGTCAGTGCGAAAAATTTTACACTATCAACATCGCGTCGCCGTAGCTGAAGAACCTATAGTCCGTCTCGATGGCCTGGCGATACGCGCCCAGTATGAACTCCTTCCCTGCAAACGCGGATACCAGAAGGAGGAGCGTCGATTTAGGCAGATGGAAATTAGTTATCAGATGGTCCACCACCCTGAACTTGAATCCCGGATATATGAAAAGGTCGGTGTGGCCGGAACACGTCTTTACCTCCGCGGGATCCAGGGCGTTGGCTATCATCGAGGCGCAGTGTTCGAGAACGCGGGCGGTCGTCGTCCCCACCGCGAATATGCTGCCGCCGTCCTTCTTCGAGCCGATGATCGTCCTCGCAGCCTCTGCCGATAACTCAAAGTACTCCTTGTGCATCCTGTGGTCTTCGACGGCATCAACCTTGACCGGCGCGAATGTGCCGTAATTCGTATGGAGTGTGACGTAAGCGATGTTTACGCCCAGACCCCTTATCTTATCCAAAAGCTCATTCGTAAAATGGAGCCCTGCTGTCGGGCTCGCGGTAGCGCCTTCCCTCGCGCTGTAAACGGTCTGATAATCATGCCTGTCTGATGGTTCGTCCGGCCTGTCGATATACGGCGGCAGCGGCACATGGCCGGCCTCGTTCAGTATTGAGTCGATAGCGCGGCTGAATCTCACATGCCTTCCTATGGGGCCGCGGCCCAATATTTCGGCTTCATCGCCCGACTCGAGGGCTATCCGCTCGCCTTCTTTCAGCCTTGCCGACGGCCTTATCAGGGCCTCTGCCACCTGATCCTTTTCAGACGAGGGTGTATCCAAAAGGAATATCTCGACCTTGCCACCGGTCTTCCTCCTGCCGAAGAGTCTCGCCGGCATGACCTTCGTATCGTTCAGGACAAGGCAATCGCCTTTGCGAAAGTATCCTGCTATATCTTCGAAAACTTTATGCTGAACTGTATGCGCCTTGCGGTCCAGGACCATGAGGCGGCATTTCTCGCGCTCTTTGGCGGGATATTGCGCTATCCGCTCTTTAGGTAGGCTGTAGTCAAATTCGGAGAGCTTCATAGCTTGTCTTTGATCTTGCCTATCGTCGTGATCTCGACGCCTGGATAGTAGTAGCGCACGATATCTTCAGCCTTCCTGCCGAGCTTCGCCTGTCCGAACGCTCCCCACTGGCACATGCCTACGCCGTGGCCCCAGCCGCGGCCGTCCAGCAACAACTGCCCCCACTTGACCGAGGCGTCAAACTTTGTGCTGCGCACTTCATTCGGCCCCATCAACTGCCTGAAATCTTTTCCGGTAAGGACTACCGAGGCGCCGGAGACGTCCCTTATCTCCAGCTTACCCACCCTTCCCGACGCATTTTTCGAAAGCGCCTTGACGGAGGTTATCTTACCTATCTTATATCCGCCGGACTTCAGTTTTTCCTGAAGCGCCCACAGAGGGATATCCTTTATCCAGCGGTGATAGGGCGACCCAAAACAGAAATCGCATGGCACGCCGCCCAGCGGCGGCATGTCGACCTTCCACAGCGTAGACGCGCTTTCAGTGCCGCCCGAGCACGCCGCGTGGTAGTACGCCGGCAGGAGCTCCCCTTTGTATGTCAGGACCTCGCCCCTCGTGGCATCCACGGCCTTCGTGGTCGATAGTTTTTCAAAATCGCTGCCGCCGTAGACCTGCGAGTAGATATCGTTCCTCAGGTCATACGGTTGAAGCCTGTTCTGCTTCACCTGGTACAGGGCAAATGTCCTGGCTGCTATGGCCTGGGCCTTCAGCGCCTCCATGGGCCATCGGTGCGATACCTCGTGGCAGAGGACGCCGTAGAGGTAATCCTCGAGGCCAACGCGGTTTATCACCATGAGCTTCCCGTTCTCTTTCTTCACTATATCTATGGCGCCCCTGAACGGTTTTTTATCAACATACATCATAGAGTCTTTGTCGGCCTTGATCCTGATGCCGGTTACCTTGAAACGCTTGTCGCGAATGAGCAGGCCTTCCTTGATAAATATCACCTTGGTCTCTATGCACGGCCCTTTTATAAGGACCTTGCCGGAGCTTGCGGCATATATCTTGTAAGGGTCCTTGATGTAGAGGTGTATGAAGTTCTGGTCATTGACGATCGCCACTCGGATGGTGACATCTTGATAGGTCTGGGCATTTCTCTGAAATGCCCGACCATTCTGCGCCTCTGGCGCAGAGGAGGCCGGCTGGGGTTGCGTATCTGCAGGAGATGCGGATTGCAGTAAACAGACGACGAGCGCGGAAATGAGTAGTGCTCTGGCAGGATTCATCACAAGTTCACATTGAACATTTGATCTTCTTCTTTGAGCCTTTAACGCTAAGCGTGACCGTCCGTCCCGCTGAAGGGCCGGATTTCTCGCTCTTCCTCTCGATGCTCTCCTTCTCAGAGAATAGGCAGCCGCAGTAGTTCTGGCAATAGATGCCCTTGGATTTTGCGAGTTCGTGGGCCTCCTTAAAGCCCTGCCTGAAATTTTCAAAATAGAACTTCAGGCCGAACCTTTTAGCGATCTCCTCGCCCATATTTTTGAGCATATCCTGGTCCTGATAGGGACTGCCGAGAAGCGTCGTCGTGAACGCTTCAAAACCGTTCTCTTTGGCAAACACAGCGGCCTTTTCCAGCCGCATCCACCAGCAGGCGGGGCACCTGTTATCCATTGACTCGTTATAGACGATATACTGGAAGTAGTTCTCTATGTCGTAGTCGGCATAGCTGATATTGATGCCAGACTGGCTGGCGTACTTCTCTACCTCGGACTTCCTCTTCAGGTATTCGGAATACGGATGGATATTCGGATTATAGAAGAATCCCGCGAGCTGATGGCCTGCGACCTTGAGCGATTCGACAGGATATATCGCGCACGGAGCGCAGCATATGTGCAATAGTATGTTCATGGGGTCTCTTTAAAGGCTCGCTCAAATGATCTTTTCCTGGATCTCTTTCGCGGGGCGCGAAAACCCCATATGCTCGCGGGCGAGCTTTGTAAGCTCCCTGCCGCGGGGGGTCCTCTTCAGGAAGCCTATCTTCAGCAGGAACGGCTCGACGATATCTACGATCGTGTCGGGCTCTTCGTTCATCGTCGCGGCTATCGACTCTATACCGACCGGCCCTCCGTCGAACGACTCGTGTATGACGACGAGGACCTTTCTGTCGACGTTATCAAGCCCCTTTGTATCTATACCGTGGCTCTTCAGCGCTTCCACGGTGGCATCGAGGGTTATATTGCCGTCCCGCTTCACCTGCACCCAGTCCCTGACGCGGCGCAATAGCCGGTTGGCGACCCTGGGGGAGCCTCTGGAGCGCCCTGCTATCTCTTCTGCGGCCGCCTTCTCTATCGGTATATCCAATATCTTCGCCGAGCGGTTTATTATCTTCACCAGGTCGTCGATCTCGTAAAATTCCAGATGGTAAAATATCCCGAACCTGGAACGCATCGGCGCGGTCAGGAGCCCGGCGCGCGTCGTGGCGCCTATGAGCGTAAAGGGCTTTAGGTTGAACTTGTATGTCTTGGCATAAGGCCCCTTGTCCATGATGACGTCTATCTCAAAGTTCTCCATGGCCGGATATAGGTACTCCTCGACCGTACGTGAGAGGCGGTGTATCTCGTCGATAAAGAGTATGTCCCCCTCCTCGAGGTTCGTGAGGATGCCGACGAGGTCACCGGGCCTGCTTATCGCCGGGCCGCTCGTCGTCGTGATGCGGGTCCCCATTTCATGCGCGATGATGTGGGCAAGCGATGTCTTGCCCAGGCCGGGCGGGCCGGAAAGGAGCGTGTGCTCCATGGGCTCGCTGCGTCTCTTTGCCGCCTCAAGCGATATCTTCAGGTTATCGACAACGCCTTTCTGGCCGATAAAGTCTTTCAGTTTTGCGGGCCGCAGCGAGATATTTAGGATGACGTCTTCTTCCGTCTCCTGGGCCGCGACCGCTTTGTCCCTCGCAGGCAGGTTCGTTGCCGGCTTCAGGTCCTGCTTAATATCGATCTTTTCCCTCGCCTTCTTAGCCATGTCGAGCCCTGCCCTTCGACCCCTTATACACTTCATTCAGTATCTCTTCGCATGTCGCGGCCTTCGGATTCCGCTTTAAGGCAGCCTCTACCATGTCGCGGGCCTCGTTCTTCTTGTATTGCAGCTGCAGCAGGACCCCCGTTGCCTCCTCCTTCATATCCTCTCTGACAACAGGCTGTTGGCCCCGCGACTTGTCCTGTATGAGACCGAACTTCCCTACCTTACCCTGTAATTTGGCGATGATCTCGCGCGCCTTCTGCTCCCCTATGCCCGGTAGAGTCTTGAGGAGCGCTATGTCTCCCCTGTCGATGGCGTCTGCGATAACGGATATCGGCTGGCTGAGCGCCCGGCATGCCGCTTTCGGCCCTACGCCGGAGACGGTGATGAACTGCTCGAAGAACTCCTTCTCTATCTCGTTGACGAAACCGACAAGGACTGGTATGGCTTTTGATGGGTCCATCTGGTAGTAATGGTACGTCATGAGCGTGATAGTGCCGTCTTCCCTGCGGGCCTGGTCGATAGACTTCATGACCGCCGGCGATATCATGACCTCATACGACATGCCGTTCACATCGACTATGACGCTGAGCTGTTTCTTCTTCTGTATCTTTCCTGAGATCTGCGATATCATGCTATTCTCCCGGGCCCCGGCCTCTGGGCCATGGCCCGTTCTCGATGTAACAGTAGCTGATCGCCATCGCCAGCGCGTCGCTGACGTCGGCAGGCTCCGGCGCCTTCTTCAATTTAAGGATGTTCTGGACCATCCTCTGCACCTGCGTCTTAGAGGCATGGCCGTTGCCGGTGACGGCCTTCTTGATCCTCGTGGAAGGGTAGTTGACCAGCTTCACGTTGAACTTTCCGCAGACCAGGCACGCCATCGCGCGGGCATGGCCCATGAGTATAGCCGTGGTAGGATGTTTGTAGTGCGAGAATATCTTTTCCAGGACGAGGACGGCCGGCCTGTGCTCTTCGATGATATCGGATATCTCGTCGAATATCTTCTTTATCCGCTCCTGGATCGGCGCCTTCGAAGGCGTCCTGATCACCCCGGCCTCGATCACTTTGAATGTCCGGTCCTCTATTATACCGTAACCGGTCGTTCCCAATCCGGGATCTATGCCGAGTATCCGCATTGGTCTGGGCTTTTCTCCGAAAAGCCCGACCATCCCGAGCCTCTGGCGAGGGATAGCCTGGGCTTTATTTATTATTCTTTTATCAGTTCATCCGGTATGTCGAAATTCGCGTAGACGTGCTGGACGTCTTCGTGCTCTTCTATCGAGTCGACCAGGTCGAGGACCTTCTTCGCGTCTTCCCCGACCACCTTCACGGTGGACTTCGGAATGAGCGTTATCTCCGCATCTTCGGTCTTTATCTTGTTATCATCTATCGCCTTTTTGACCTTGAAAAAATCGGTAGGTGCCGTCTTTACCGCGTAGTTCTCATCTTCGACGATCAGGTCCTCGGCGCCGGCGTCCAGGACTATGCCCATCAGCTTATCTTCGTCGATCGTCTTCTTCGATATTACGATGTAGCCCTTCTTCTCGAACATCCACGACACCGAACCGGCGCCGGCCATGTTGCCGCCCTTCTTCGAGAATAGGGTCCTGACCTCGCTCGTCGTGCGGTTCTTATTGTCGCTGACGCCCTCGATGAATATCGCCACGCCGCCCGGGCCGTACCCTTCCAGCGTTATATCCTCGTAGTTGACGCCCTCGAGTTCTCCGGTGCCCTTCTTTACCGCTCGCTCGATGTTATCGGCAGGCATACTCGACTCTTTCGCGCGCTCGATGGCGACGCGCAGACGGGGGTTAGACTCCGGCTTGCCGCCGCCCCGCGCGGCGATCGTTATCTCCTTGATCAGTTTCGTGAAGAGCTGCCCGCGTTTGGAGTCGGTGGCAGCCTTCTTATGTTTGATCGTTGCCCACTTTGAATGTCCGCTCATTTAGTCCTCCACCTCTTCCTTCTTCGTAAGCTTCGCTTTCTCTATTATCGCCTGCGCCACATTGGACGGCGCCGCGTCGTAGTGAGAGAAGGCCATTGTATATGTGCCGCGCCCTCCCGTGATAGACTTCAGCTCGTTGACGTACTTGTACATCTCCTCAAGGGGCACCTTCGCCTTGATCGTCTGGACACCGTCGCCCGGCTCCATGCCCATGACCCTCCCGCGGCGGGAGTTGAGGCTTCCGGCAATGTCGCCCATGAATTCATCGGGCACCGTGATATCGACGTCCATGATCGGCTCCAGGATGACCGGCTTTGCCTTTTGCATCGATTCCCGGAACGCATGCCTGGCCGCCGTCTGGAACGCGATATCCTTCGAGTCTACCGGATGCGTTTTACCGTCATAGACGATCGCCCTGACATCAACGACCGGGAAGCCGGCAAGCGCGCCCGCCTGCAGCGCCGTCTTTATGCCCTTCTCGCAACTGACGATGAACGGCCGCGGTATCGACCCTCCGACGACCTCGTCGACGAACTCGAACCCCTTGCCGCGCTCGAGCGGCTCGATCTTCATCCAAACCTCGGCGAATTGTCCCGCTCCGCCCGTCTGCTTCTTGTGGCGGTACTGCGCGTCACCCTTACCCATGATCGTCTCTTTATACGCGACCTTCGGTGTTCCGATATCGACCTGGACGCCGTAACGCATCTTCATCCTGTTGACCATCATGTTGATATGCAGGTCGCCCATGCCGTTGGCGATCATCTCCTTCGTCTGCTCGTCCTGGGTCATCTTGAACGTGGGATCCTCGGCGGTCAGCTTGTGGAGCGCGGTCGATATCTTATCCTCATCCGAACGGGTCTTCGGCTTGAGCGAGAACGAGATGGCCGGTTCGGGGAATTGGATCTCGTCGAACTTGATCGGATTCTTTTCGTCGCAGATCGTATCGCCGGTCACCGTTTCTTTCAACTTCGCTACGCACGCGATATCGCCTGCCTGCACCGTATCGATAGATGTCTGCGCCTTCCCCATGAGGCTGAATACCTGCCCTACCCTCTCCTTCGTCCCTTTGTTGACGTTGTAGAAACCGCCGTTCGACTGCTGCTTACCTGAAAAGACCTTGAATATCGATATCTGGCCGAGAAAAGGATCCGACAGCGTCTTGAAAACGAGCGCCGCAAATGGCGCGCCTGGGTCGAGCTTCAACATGACCCTGCCTGTACCGTCAGATTTTGCCACCTCTGTCTGCGGCCTGTCGGCAGATGACGGCAGGAAGTTGATGATAAAATCGAGGAGATCTTTGATACCGATATTCCTGGTCGACGATCCGCAGAGGATAGGATGTATCTTGCCCTCGGCTATCGCCCTCTTCAGCGCGTCTTTGAGCTCATCCGCGGAAAGCTCGCCCTTTTCCAGATACTTCTCCAGAAGCGCGTCATCCGTCTCCGCCACAGCTTCCGACAACTTGCCAAGAGCGGCCTCCGCGCCGGCCTTATCATCGCCTGAAAGCCCGTCGAGTCCCTGGCGCGTCAGCAGGTTCACAACGCCCTTGAAAGCGGCCTCCCTGCCGACAGGATAGGTGATGACGACGCAATTCTTCCTGAACTTTTTGCCTATGGCATCGACACATTTGTCAAAATCGGCATGCTCTTTGTCGAGCTTATTTATAAAAAACATGGACGGCACGAGCTTCTCTCCGGACATCCTCTGCGCCTTCTCGGTCCCTATCTCAACGCCGCCGGTAGCATTGACGACGATGATGCTCGTATCCGCGGCGCGCAGGCCTCCTACCATCTCACCGACGAAATCGGTGTATCCGGGCGTATCTATCATATTGATCTTCTTGCCGCCGGAAATAAACGTCATAAGGGAGGAACTTATGGAGCACTTCTTCTCTTTTTCATCTTCATTGTAATCGGAAACGGTGTTGCCATCGCCAACGGACCCCATCCTGGGTATCGCGCCGCCATTATACAGCAGGGCTTCGCCTAGAGACGTCTTGCCGCACCCGGAATGGCCCAAAAGTATGACATTCCTGATCTCTTTCGCTTCAAAATTCGCCATTTAGCTCCCTCCTGATATGGATCTATGTCTCAATATTATATCACGATAGCATGGAAAACTAAAAAGAATTATAGGGCTTCACTAATGGATCGGCGAAGCGGTACCAGATCTTTCGGTCCTAGTCGGCACCTTCCGGCCCATCGCATCATACGTGTACTTCTCTTTCTCGGGTATGTAATCATCGTCGTTGTACGCGGAGGTACTCTCGGAATCCTTGTCGGAATCCCCAAAGAGCGGCAGGGAACTGAACGAAAACTTGACGCGCCCTTCATCGTCGGTCTCAAAAGCATGTCCGGCCGGACAAGCGGCCAGCACAACCGCGATCAATAAGAGCATTAATAATTTATCGCGCATCCTTCCCTCGCTTTTTGATTTCCCTAAGACCTAATTCCTAATACCCAATCACTACATCCTTGCGTATATCGCCGAACTCCATCCTTATCCGGTCACCTTGCTTAACCCCCGGCAGCTTCACGGGCAGCGCCATGGCCGGCTCGCCGACCTCGATCTTTACCCTGCGAAAATCAGACTCACCGAAAACCTTTTCGGCCATGGGTTCATACTCTTCGTATTCCACCCTCTCCATGACTATCTGCTGGTTTATCCCTCGGCCTTCCATCTTCGGCGCATCCTTTAGCCTTATCATCTTCTTATAGAATATTACCGTCCCGGACGTGACGCGCGCATCCCTCCTCGCATCATAGAAGATGAGATAGAAGCCGCCGTCATTCGCCTCAAGCACAATATCGGAAATGCTTCCGCTATCAACGACCTCATTTGCAGAGGTTGCCCCTGCGGCAAGCATGCCGATAATTGCGGTCGATACAATTATGCACACCGCCAACTTACCCCGCGCCAGGGGCGCGGGATGGCCGGACATTTCGGAGAAATGTCCAGGCTTACTCATCGGGATTCTTCATCTTCACGTTATTCCCGCCAAGGAACATCGCCATCTGCGCCTCCTCGTACGGATCCAGCTTATCGGAATCCCTGAACTGGCGGAATATCATCCTTCCGCCCTCGCTGTAGACCTTCCTCTCTATCGGCCGGCCCAGCTCGTCAAACGACATTTGCGAACGAAGGTGCGACTCGCCGTCGTACTCCAGTCTCATCACCGCCCAGCCGTCCAGGCCGGCCGCAAGATTACCCTTCGAGTCGAAGTGGCCTTCCTGGATCTTATTGCCGACAAGGTCATACTTCTCGATCTTCTCGACCGTGCCGTCGGGCCGGCAGAACGACTTTGTCCTGAGCCGGCCGGTGGTATCATAGACCCTGCACCCACGCACCTTGCCGTCGGCCCAATAATCGTACTCCTTGAGAGCGTCGATATTCCCCTCGCAATAGCCGCTCGCCGGCAACACGCAGAGGCATAAGAACAATAAAAATGCTCGCATCATCTTGCCGCCTTATCCAATTCTCCAAGAAGGAGTCTTGCAAACAAAAACGCGCAGCGGCCTTCCCCGCCACGCGCCAAGCCAACGGTTGATCCTTGCCAACTACTTCCTTGCCTTACGCTTCCTGCGCCGCAAATCACGCCGCCTCATCTTTCGCGTATACTTTTTCGGCATATCCCTCTCCTTTATTCGACATCCCCGACTGACCTATTCTTCACGGCATCGTCGATGCTCTTCTTGGCGTCCTTCAGGATCTCGTCATATCTCACCGCCTTGACGCCTGCGGCTCTCCTGCTACTCATGTATGTATTCTTTATAAAAAATAAAACGAATACCACGACCGCCAGAACCAGTAAAAGCTCTATCAACCCGAACCCCTTTACCAAACGCTTATCTATCTTCACGCAGGATCGCCCCGTACTGCTATTCTATTCCGCTGGGCACAGCCGACGGCGGTACCTTCTTATCGCCCGTGTCCGGGTTCACTGAAGCGTCTTTGGCAGGCGCCCCTTTGACCGATGATCTTATCGTCGGTTCCTTGAGCTTTCGGCCGAGCGCGTCTTTTGAATAATCCGGGACGCTTTCCTCTGACTTGTTATAATCTTTAATAAAGATGCCCTCTTCTCCTGAAGTGACCTTATTGACTTTATCAAAGATGGCATTTATAGAGCTTGTTAAAAAATTATCGTCGCTGAACTTATCGTCTGCGGCGTATACTGAAAAGGCCATACCTGCCATGATAATCGTGAAAAGTAAAGCCTGTGTGATCCTAGCTGTCATTTGTCATCTCCTATTCCGGCCGGATAAACCTTCCAGCTACAACGGCTGGTCATTATGCAATGAGCCGCCGGCCTTTATAGCGGTCGATTTCGGGACTCTCTGCCCCATCGCATTTATAGTATAGTCATCCCTCTTTTCAACCTTGCTTGACATGGTGATCTCCAGATCCCCTGCCAACAAGGCATTTGCTTTATTGAATACAGCCGCAACCGTGTCCGAAACCATATCCAGCTTTACGTCCTGCTGCGGCCTATCGTCCTGTTTCTGCTGTTGCGGCTGCGCCTGCTGTTGTTGCGAAGGCTTCTCTTCGGCATAAGCCGATATGCTTGATATCAGCATTACAAGGATAATATAAGATATGGCCTTTAAGAAAATCATACTGTATATACAAATCTTACCAAAGATGGGCGACTTTTACAAGCCCCCTTTTTATTGGTCTTTTCCTACTCGACCTTATAGACCGCGTCTCCCTTATTGACTTTCTGGTCGACCTTTATGCTGATAAGGTCCCCGGACTTGGCCTCCTGCGCAGGAACACGGTCGATCTGCATTGAAGATACATCCTGGACAAAATCGGCGGCCTTGCCCTTTACGCGTATCTTGTCGCCAACCTTCAGCGCATCGCTCAGCTTTATCATCGCGACGCTGATATTACCGAAGAAATGGTCAACCGCGCCTATCTGTTTCTCTGCCATGTGAACCTCCTCCTCTTTCAACGCCTATGGGACCCCCCTTTGGGGAACGTCCCCCAAGGGACTTAGCTATTGCTTAGACAGCCTCGATGGTCGACGGCGGTTTTGTTGTTATGTTGTACGTCACGCTGACAACGCCGGGGACCTCCGTCGTCATCCTCTGGGCCAGCTTCTCGAGAATGTCGTAAGGCAGCCTGGTGGGCTTCGCGCTTCTTGCGTCCACGCTGTCCCAGCACCGTATCTCTATCTGCATGCCGAAATCGCGCTTATTATCACGCATGCCCGTCACCCTGTCCTGGTGAAGGATGGCCATATACTGGAACGCCTTGACGGAGGCGAGCTCCTCTTCCGTGATAGCTGTCGCCAGCCGCACCGTCTCTATCCTTTCGGGCGTTGCCTCGCCGATAACGCGCGCCGCCAGCGCCGGACCGGGGAACGGTATCCTGTTATACACGGATTCTGGCAGGTCAAGGGCCGCCGCCACCTTCCTCACGCCGTCCTTGCGCAGCCTTACGAGCGGCTCGAGTATCTTATAACCGAACGCCTTCTGGGGATCGATGCCGAGCTGTTCAAATACGTTGTGCTGCCTCTTGATCCCCGCCACGGTCTCGTCGACATCGGTCAGTATCGTGCCCTGAAGGAGGTGCTTGGCGCCCGACTTTTTCACGAGGTCACCGAAGACCTTCTTGTAGAACGTCTGCGTGATCGCCTCCCTCTTCTCTTCAGGGTCTGTCACGCCTTTCAGCGCGCCGAAAAAATCTTTCTTCGCGTCGACTATCTCCATGGTAACGCCCAGGTCCTTGAACAGCTTGGCGATCCTCTCCGGCTCGCCCTTCCTCATGAGCCCGTTCTCTATGAAATATGTCTTCAGCCTGTCGCCCAACGCCTTATGGCCTAGCATCGTCACGGCCGAAGAGTCGACTCCGCCAGATAACGCATTTATAGCCAGCCCGCTGCCCACGGCATCCGAAAGCCGCTTCGACTCCTCGGCTATGAACTGTTTCGCATCCATCTCGGAAGCTTTCAGCTCCTCTATCTTCACCATAAACGCCTCCTATTCTTGGTCTTTAAAAGCACTCTTGAAGACAAAAACTCTCGCACTCGCGAGAGTTTGGATGATACGTGAGTCTTTTCGATAATGGGCCGCGCCATACTGCCTCCCTGTATGAACTGATTATATTATAGGAAGGTGCGTATTTCAATGTTTTTCCCTATAAAATTAAAAAAGCTGCCAAAGAATTAACTCTGGCAGCTTTTTATAATTAACCCGGCACTGGCCTACTCTCCCAACTAGTTGCCCAGTAAGTACCATCAGCGCTGGAGGGCTTAACTTCCGTATTCGGGATGGGAACGGGTGTGACCCCTCCGCTACAAGCACCGGGAATTCGCACTGTTAAAATCCTCGACAACACAGATCTCGGTAACATCATGAACCGGCATCAGCGAGACCATTTCAAGAAAAAAAGGTCAAGCCAGACGACGGATTAGTACGCCTAAGCTAAAAGCCTCGCGGCTCGTACACTTGGCGCCTATCAACCATGTAGTCTCCATGGCGTCTTCAGGGAAACCTATTCTTAGGGCTGGCTTCGCGCTTAGATGCCTTCAGCGCTTATCCTTTCCGAACGCGGCTACCCAGCCATTACCACTGGCGTGATAACTGGAACACCGTCGGTTCGTCTATCTCGGTCCTCTCGTACTAGAGATAGCTCCCTTCAAGTTTCCTACGCCTGCATCAGATAGGGACCGAACTGTCTTACGACGTTCTGAACCCAGCTCACGTACCACTTTAACCGGCGAACAGCCGGACCCTTGGGAGCTTCTCCACCCCCAGGATGTGATGAGCCGACATCGAGGTGCCAAACCGCGTCGTCGATGTGAACTCTTGGACGCGATCAGCCTGTTATCCCCGGAGTACCTTTTATCCGTTGAGCGATG
>Ga0315276_10000044_pt1 | contig 89069 bp, 94 predicted proteins | sample YL17G05_0_MG_FD_204542 | JGI IMG/M metagenome (GOLD analysis project Ga0315276, IMG submission 204542) | Sediment microbial communities from Yellowstone Lake, YNP, Wyoming, USA - YL17G05_0 | ecosystem: Environmental > Aquatic > Freshwater > Lake > Sediment | place: USA: Wyoming | collected...
GCAGGCTCGAAACTCTGCACAGCTTTGAGCATTTGCCCGGCTTTCTCAAGCGAAACATTCAAGACAGCGGAGATCTCCTCCAAAGTAGCCTTAAGATAACCGTTTTCATCAATGTTCCCTATTATTTCTTCGCCTATTGTGAATTCTTCTGCGGTTGTTATTGACATGCCAAGCTGGCGCATAAGCACGTCCTGCAAAGAAACCTTTTTGGTGATCAGGCTCTGGGAAAAGTCTATTTTCTGGTCTTTTTCAGTTGATTTTTGGGAGCCTTCTGTGTAGGCTTCAGAGTCATCTTGAGCAGGGGAGAGGGATTCAAGCAGCTTCTCCATATCTTCTGGAGTTTCTTTTGTAGCTTTGGTTTCAGGCGACTGCTGTTCCTCCAGCAATGGATTGTCCAGCATTTCCTGGTCAACAAGCTGCATCAGATCCAGGATAGGAAGGGCAAGGATATGAAGAGATTGCCTTAGTTCAGGCGCCAGAAGTTTTCTAAGCTCTAATTTTTGTCTTAATTCCATATTATTTTTTACATTCCGGGATTGTACCGCATGGACAATCCCGGAATGTATTTTATATATTTATACTATTATACCACAAAATAAGGTTTTTCTTGACAAAATCCATGCCTATAATATACTTAATGGGTAAGTACCCATAATAAATACGGGGTTATTTAAGTTCAATAAAGCTATGAAGCCAAAAGGCAGGCCTAAGAAACGCCGAATAGTTAAAGTTGAGCCTCAGATAGTCCAATTTAGCCCCAGGGGCCGTCCTGGAAGGCCCGATGAAATAGATCTGGCTGTGGAAGAGCTTGAGGCATTAAGAATGGCTGATTTAGAGGCTATTGACCAAAGATCAGCTGCCAGAAAGATGAAGATTTCCCAGCAGACTTTCAGCCGGATATTAAAAAGAGCGCGCACATTAACGGCAGAGGCATTGGTCAAGGGAAAGATGTTAAGGATCCAGGGAGGCCACTACACAATAGATTCCCATCATGATATTCCAACAAAAGGATCAGCAGAGAAGCCCAAAGAAACTTTAAAGGCCCAGCAGCATCAAAAAGAGTTTAGCTTCGTATAAAGGAATAAATATGGACAAAGAGCTGCAAGAATGGTACCAGTTGCACCAGTTTCATTTGTACAGCGGCAGTTATGAGACTAAGGACCTGGCTGAGTTTCTTGGAGTGAGCGAGCGGACCATTCAGAGATGGTTGAAGGAAAGAAATAAGCCCAGCAAAGAACAGCTAAATAAGATCAACAAATACCTAAAGCAGAAAAAAGGCCCAAAAGAAGCATTATAAACAGTTTATTTTATTTACTTTGCTATGTCGTACTACTACCTATAATGACTCTTATGTTAACTTCAGCATATTGGAGATTCTGGCTCAATCTCTTGTTGATTAAGGGGTTAAGGTAATACAATATTTTCCTGTGGATAAGTGATTTTTGACTTACTCGGATTTACTTAGATTTAATAATATTGACAATTAAATGAAAAAGATTGAAATACAGATGGTGATAGCCAGGTAAAACCGTACCGTCCCGAACGGTACAAATGGTATAAATAAAAAAGCCCAAACCTGACCCTTGTCAAATTTGAGCCTCCTACCCCCTATTCCGGGAATATATGGATTTTATATCACAGAAATCTAATTTATATAAAAGTACAACCTAAAATTCTTATTTTTTCAAGGGTGATTCTAAATAATAAATAATTCTGACCCCGTTTTCTTTATTTGATACATACGCTTTCGTATATTGTTGTTGCAGAGCAGGTAGTTGCTTTACAGTCACAAAGATATCCTGCCAATTCACCTGTCCGAGTCCACGTAGGCGTTAAATATGAACAGGTAGGAGGTAAAGATTGTGCCGACCACGTTACCGGTGTGGCACAAGCGCTGGTACACGGCGCGACGCCGCAGCAAGGGCCGCACGTCCAATCCGAACGAACAGGATGAGGGATTCCGGTACTGCTGGAACATGTTCTAGACTGCCAATGGCCGACCAGATAAGTGTATCCACTCGGACATGTTGTTCCAGAAACGGTTACAACATTACTTCCGGTGCAACAGCTGTCGCAAGCTACCGGAGGTTTGCAAGGTTCTTGGCAAGATTGTCCATCTGGGCATCCTGAATTGGGGCAATCTGCTTTGCAAGATTCACCGCTAGCACAAGGGGCTGTATAATTACTAGGCAAGCAACTTTCGCCAGATTGACAACTACCTGTGCAAGCTGGGCAACAACTATCACAAGCGGGGCCAGAGGAGCAACAACTATCACAATCTGCGCATTCAGATGGGTCTATATGACCGAGAGGTTGACATCTTGATGTCCCCGGGCACGTTGCGCACACCCCATCTAAAGAACAGTCACGTCGGCACCTTGTTGGAACAGGTGTTTGGGGACACGTTCTGCAACCCGTCGCATTTTCCGCACAGAGAGGATTGCACCTTGTAACAACAGGTGTTTGGGGGCACGCTGCGCACGTCGCATTTATCGCACATGAGGGAAAACCGGTAGCATTAATCCACCTCGTCTGATTATGGAACTTAAGCAATCCATCAGCGCTATTATAAATCAATTCTCCTGGCTCGCCGGTTGCAGGGTCATTAGATAGTCCACCAAGCAATATGCTGTCGCCTACATACAACTGTTCCTCGCGCATGTTGTTTATATCCCCCCCTAATTTGGCTTCAGCGCTTGCATCCCCTACTGCCATCCTTCTCTTGACTTCCAGGTCTCTATATATTCCGTATGGGGACGGATAATAAGTGCCTATAGTGATAGTCTCGTTGCCTGATTGGCAGAAAGCCGATATCGGCACGAATATTAAAGATAATAAAAAAAATATTATTGTTTTAGTTCTTACAGTTTTGTTTTTAGCCGGCGCTGGCATTTACCCACCCCCCCGTTTCGTTCCGAAACTGAAGTTTATTAATATTCGAGTTATAGATTATTTCACCTGGTTCAGCACTTGCAGACGGAGTAGTAGTGTTCCCGAGGAGAATGCTGTATCCTACATAAAGTTGGCCTGGGTTTAGATCTGTTATTCTGCTTTCGGAGTCATCGCCGATCGCCAGTCTTTCTTTGACTTCTAAGGTATTAAATGCGTGGGTCGGAGAAGGATAATATGTTGTAATGACAATAGTCTCGTTGGCTTGGCCAAAAACTAATGAAATTAATACGAAAACGCAGAATAAAGCTAATATTGACTTTTTGCAGAGGGTCTGCATTCTTATTTTGGTAATAAAATGTGCAACTATTTGTAAGTCGAGTTTATTATAGCAGCTCAGATTTTTATTGCAAGAATAAAATATATTGCATTGATCCAGGTGTTTCTGTATCGTTATGGAGCTGTAATTTATTGGTGTCTGAGTATTAAATAATTCTGACCCCGTTTTTTTGCTGACCCCGTTTTTTTGTTAGCCTTTTGATTAACGGCAAAGTTATTAGATAAACTGCCAAAGCTAAGCAGAAAGCTATTATCAAATAACCTACAATTACAGGCAGAGTAAGCTTAAGAAAGGACAGCTTTAACAGGTTTATCCAGTGGAAGTCAGATAAAAATTTCAGCCAATCAGAATATGCCGCATTTAAGTCTATCCTCATTATAGCAGAGCCAATTTTAATAGCCAGGAGAAAAGATATTATGCTTATCCAGGTGTTTGTAATTATGCTGCCTATGAGTGCGCTTGTGCGGTTTAAACGGAAAATCGATGCTGCTACAAAGGCTGCGACAGGACCTGTGCCCGGGATTATCCCCAGGAAAACGCCGATTGCAAACCCTAAAGATATCTTTTGCGGAGTATCGTTTATTTTGAAAAGCTTAACAAAGGCCTGTTTTATTGGTTGAAAAACAGTTTTTAGCTTAAACATTTAATTTTGTACCGGATTTTTTGGCTTCTTCTTCTACGAGAAGACGTTTAAGGATTTTGCCGGTTGAGTTTTTTGGAAGCGAATTCCTGAATTCTATATAGCGCGGGACTTTATAAGGCGCCAGCCTCTCCCTCAGGTATTGCAGTATCTCATGGTTAGTAGCCTTCTCTCCGTCCTGCAGGACAACAAAACCTTTAGGTGCCTCCCCCCTGTGTTCGTCTGTAATACCTATGACAGCAGCCTCTTTTATCTTGGGATTCTGATATAGGACCTCTTCTATTTCGCGCGGATATACATTAAGGCCGCGGACATTGACCATCTCTTTTTTTCTTCCCACAATATAAAAATATCCTGCCTTGTCAAATTTCGCCATGTCGCCGGTATAAAGCCAGCCGTCTTTAAGAGTTTCTGATGTTGCTTCGGGCTGGCCTAAATAACCTGACATTACATTCGGCCCTTTGACTAGAAGTTCTCCTATTTGTCCGGGCCCTAATACAATGTCTTTTTCATCAACGATCTTTAAATCCATGTTATCAGACATTTTTACTCCGATGGAACCTGCTTTTCTGATCCCCTTTAATGGGTTTAATGTAACTACAGGCGATGCCTCGGTAAGGCCGTAACCTTCTATCAACGGTATGCGGAACTTTTTCTGGAAGCCTTTGAATGTATCAACTGGCAGGGCTGCTGCTCCAGAGATGCATAATTTGATTGGATTAAAAAGTTTTATGAGCGGGCTGTCAAAGATCTTTGGAAGCCTCATGTTTTTAAGAAGCGTGTACATCGACGGGATGCCGACAAAGATCTTTACCCTGTTTTTCCTTATTGCCCTTATGACGCGTTTAAACGGCTTGACTGATTTCATGATGACTGTTTTTGCGCCTACTGCCAAAGGCAGGTTCATGCACACAGTCGCGGCAAATGAATGGAAAAGCGGCAATATGCAGATAAAAGTTTCCTTTTGAGTGATTTTTATGGCTTTTGAGGAATCAATGGCGTTTGAAATAAGGTTATAATGCGAAAGCATTGCGCCTTTGGGGTGGCCGGTAGTGCCTGAAGTATAAAGAATAACAGCCAGATCAGAAGGGCCAGGTGAAATCTTTTCAAGTATCTGGGTGTTTTCTTTTTTTAGTTTGTCAAAACTTATAACGTCCTTTTTAGATGTTTCAGTCGTTGAGATGATGAATTTCAAGCTGTCTACCCTCAGCCTCAGCTCTTCTGCCATATCAAGATATGCACGGGAAGTTATGATGCAGGTAGCATAACTATCCTGCAAAATGTATTTTGCCTCCTCCATCTTGAACATATAGTTGATAGGCACGACAACAGCGCCGGCTTTAAGCACGGCATAATAACTTATGACGAACTCAGGGCAATTATCTAAAAACAGCGCGACTCTGTCCTGTCTTTTTATTCCTAAATGAATGAGTCCTGCAGCAAGGCGGTTAGCGGATTCCAGGAGGGTTTTATAATGGATTTTTTTCTGGCCGAAAACTATCGCTACTCTTTTGGGATGTTTCTTGCTGCTTGCGGTAAGTAGCTCACCTAAGTTCTTCGGTATCATACCTAAAATGAGGGTTTGATGTTTGGGCCTGCGAAACTTTCAAGGCCGTAAGATTCCTGAGTCCAGCCGTTGTGCAAACCGCATTCGGCCATTATATCTTTAGCCGTTTCGTATTCCTGTAATGTTGTCCTGCGCCTGAGTTCCTTAAATTTGTTTGCTTTATAATAAGGGCTGTACTGGCTCATAAGGCTTATATAGGTTTCTTTTGAAAGCTCTTCAGCAATGAATTTCATTATTTTTTCAGTCCCTGAAATATCGTTCGGCAGCACAAGATGCCTTATGATCACGCCCTGTTTTATTATACCTTTTTCGTCGATTTTTGCAACTCCCACTTGCCTGTGCATCTCTTTTAATGCTTCCTGGTTGTATCTCGGATAATCAGCAGCGCAGGAATATTTCAGAGCGTCATCAGAAGTCCCGTATCGCATATCAGGCAAATATATGTCAATGATCCCATCAAGCGATTTGATCATCTCAGAGAGTTCATAACCGCCTGTATTATAGACTAATGGGATTTTCAAACCCAAGGAAACGGCAAGTTCAAGGGCTTTTAAGATCTGCGGCATAACGTGCGTGGGAGTTACAAAGTTTATGTTGTGGCAGCCCTGTTCCTGTAATTTAAGCATGATATTTGCCAATTCCTCGGAACCTACTTCTTTGCCACTCCCCTGCTGGCTGAATTCATAATTCTGGCAGTAGACGCACGACATATTGCAGTTTGAGAAGAAAATCGTACCCGAGCCTCGTTCGCCAGATATCGGAGGCTCTTCTCCGTGATGAGCAAGAAAACTGTAGGCAAGCGGCTTCAACCCTGTCTTGCAGACGCCTTTTTCATTTTTTAAGCGGTTTACTTTGCATCGACGAGGACAGATACAGCAGGATTCAAGGAGTTTGAGGCTTAAGTCAGCGGTTTTTGAGAGGGTTCCGTCCTGGTAAGCTTTAAGGTAGGAAGGGTACATCATCAATATGGATTAAGCCTGATCTGCTCTTCTATATAAGCTATTCTTTCCTCAATGGCCGGATGGGAACTTAAAAAAGCGACTTGGTAATTCTGACCCTTGGCTTCTGCGTCTTTCTGAAGTTTACGGAAAAAAGTTATTATAGCGTTTGGATTATAGTTTGCTCTTCTGACATATCTGACTGCGAGTTTATCAGCGAGCAATTCATCTTTCCGGGAATACCCTAGATTTACAAGATTGAAAACAACGTCTAAGGCCTGTGATGTTGATGCCTGGCCGCTTGCTCCTGTGATTATACCTATCAGGATCTGATAACCGAGCACTGTCTGGAGCTTTTTTACGCTGTGCTTGGCTGCAATGTGTCCGATCTCATGAGCTATAACTCCTGCGAGTTCATCATCAGTGGCTGCTTCTACAAGAGCGCTGTTTAAATAAACAAACCCACCGGGGATCGCAAAGGCATTGAGTTCTTTGTCTTTTACCACTTTAAAATGATAAAAAAGGTCCTGCCGGTCGGAATAATTGGCTACTCTGTTTCCTATTGTTTCAACCCTGCGAAGCATGCCGGGGTCGTTTGCGAATTTAAACTTAGCCTGCAATTCCCTGTCCATATCAGCCCCAAGGCTCACCTCGTTTTTTGTGTCGATAAGCAGGGTCTCTTTTCTTTCGGTAGCAGGGTTATAAATAGTAACGCAGCCGCAAACAAAGAAAGATAAAATAAAAAGGAAAAGAGTCCTAAGTATTATTGATCTGCCTGGCATATATATCCCTTATTTTATTAAAAATTTGTATATATTCTTCTGTCCTGTAGTCAGGATATGTCCAGTCCCAGGGCCTGAAAGATCTGTCCTTGTAAAAAAGAGTTATTTCTGCAAAGATACCTTTGCTCAAATATATCCGGTGAGCGTAATTTTTTGTCGACGCAAGCAAAAGCTTTGCCATGTCAAGATAGCCGGGATCGATGTTGATAGTGCGCCTGCTATTGAGTGAAAGTTTCTCTTCGAGTTTGTTAGCGAGGATTTTTATTTGAGCCAGTTTATCCGGCGGGATCAGTCTCTGAAAGCTTATGAATTCTCTTTGAAGGCCAACGCCCATTTCTTTTTCGTAATAATCGGTATAGTCAAACGGGATCAGCCGGCTTTCAAAATCGATACGGCCGAAAGCTTTTGTTAAGATAGCCTTTGCTTTCCGGAGATCAACGGGGTCTTTAAAAATAAACCCGATAATGAGTTTGACCGGATGAGGTTTATATATCCTGCTCATCTTAGTGTTTTAGTTCGAGGGGTATGGGCTTGCGGGAAGGCTTCCGGAAATATACTGCGCTATTTTCTGGCGGGAGGTGTCTTTTATGTGGTCAAAAAATATGGCAATGTTAAAACCGCCGTTTGCCTCGTCTTCGGTCCTTACGATCACGCCGTGACATTCTACGCCGAAATCCTGTTTTGAGGAGTTCCCCGGGATAGGCAAGTTCAGTATAATTTTTACCTTCGTAAAAGGCGGGACGTATTTTTCTATATGGCAGTACGCTCCCACGCAGCTGATGTTATGCGTCGTGGTAAAAAAGTCGTATCCGTTAGCTGCTACGTTGATCGGCAGGTTCCTGTCGAGCCTCGGGTGCAACCTTCTTTCCTTATTCTGTGCGGGATTTTTCATTTTTCCTCTTCCTTTGATTCTTTCGGTTTTTTTGTTTGAAGCCAGCATTTTTTCGAACAATAGAACTTCCCGTTACGGTAATAACGCTTTATTTTTTTTAAAGGTTTATTGCATGCTAAGCAGTTTGTCTGTTTTTCTGCCGGTTTTTCCTCTGGTGTTTTTGTTTCTTCTGCTGCCATGTGCTTACTCTCCTTAGATTTGACGTAGCTTCATTGTTATAAATTCAGACAGAAATTCCTTTTCCTGCTGGTCGAATTCAAAAAATTCTACGCCTGCCTTGAACCTCTCGGAATGAGAAAACGGCGCAGACCAAACGACTCTTCCAATTGGATGCAAAACCCGGGACAATAAGCTGATCTCCAGCATTATGGAAGAAAGCGATGGTATATACTTATCGTTTATGAAGCTTATTCCGTTAAGGCTGATATTTTCGCTTATTGTGCTGCTTGATTCAGGCGAGCCTCTTACTTGATAATGCAGGGGGTTTTGAAATTTTACACGAGGGAAACGCCTTAAATCTTTTGGCCTTATGTCCATTTTAGTTTTTTGTTTTCGGTGGCCGTGGCATTCCCACCTCTAAAAATTATAACACATATTTGAAGGATGTCAATATCGATGGAAACGTTTTCTTTTACTCTATCTCAAACGATATGATGACGTTAAAAGAAAGCTGCGGGTAATCAAGATCCTTAGGGAACGCCGGAAACGGAGACGCATTTTTTATGCTGCGCTGGGCGATCTCGCGCAGGTAAAAATTAGGAGATGACTTCTCCTCTATCAGCCTCACTTCTTTTAAAGAACCTTCGTTTAAGATAACGAATGCAAGATACACCTCGCCTGTCTCAGTGTGGGTATAGATTTGATACGCAGCCCGCCTTATTTTTTCGCGGACAAGCTGGTAATAACTTACATAAGAAGGATTGTTTATCTTATTCATTTCTATGGGCGGAAGGCTTATTTTCTTTTTTATAGGTATGACATCAAGCTTGATTACCGCGGGTTTTATAAAAATGGGCTGAGGCGTCAGCGGCTTGGAGCTCCTGAGGATGCCGTCTTTATGTGATATAGGGATCTGGAGATCCTTTGTCTGCGTCCTTGTTTTATCCGGCAGCTTCATTATTGAATCTGATTTGGAAAATTGTTTTACGTCGGGCAATTTAGGAGGGTTTTTAAGATAAACAACTTCCATTTTTACTGGTTTTTTGAGAAGGCGCGGAAGCTTAAAGACCGGGTAATTTAAAAATATGGCGGAGTGAGTGATCAACGAAAGCGCCAAAGCTATCTGAAATACCCTGTCAGTAATCATATCTTCAATATAATATAATTCCGTCTCAAAGTCAAGAGGGGACGTCCCCTAGAATTTAGCTGATAGTTTTAAAGAGAAGTTGCGCTCGGGTGATGGATAATAAATCTTTTTGCCCGAAGTGGGATTGCAGGCGCCGTATTCCGAGTATTTTTTGTCAATAATATTATTCACCTGAAAGACCGCAGTAAGGCTCTTATACTTATAGGAAATATTTGCATCGACAGTCGCATAGCCGTTCAACTTTGAGAGGACGTTTGCCTGGTCGTTTATAAAATAGCGTTCGCCGACGAAATTAGCAAGGAAGTTGCAGGTGATTTTATCATTTATCAGGCATTTGATTCCGACACTTCCTTTATGTCTGGGAACCAAAGGAATTAAGTTGTTATTGTAAACTCCGCCGTGAAAAAAAGCTTTCGTGTAAGAATAATTCCCGAAGATCCCGATTTTTTTTGTCGTCTTTGCGTCAAAGGCCGCCTCTACCCCTTCATGTATGGTCTTATCGTAATTTTTGTTAGAGAATGCGGCATAGTCATAGTAAAGCTCATCCTCCGCATTCATCCGAAAGAATGTCAGGTCACATTTTAAATCTTCGCTGAACCTGTGTTTTACGCCGATCTCGTAGTTGTCGGAACTTTGCGGCTTTAATTCTGTGTTCACGCTGTGGCTTGGCCAGAGAATCGAATATTCATCAGTCGAAGGAAACCTGAAGCTGTGGCTCAAATTCAAAAAGGCGCTGGAATCCTCCTTATATTTATAGACTAATCCTGTATTAAAGGCATTTTTAGATTCTGAAACGTCTTTATCCAAAGGGTCAGAGTTTGAAATATTATTATAATCAAACTCGTAAGTCGCTTTCTCGTATCTATACCCGCCAAGCAGGTAAATTTGCTTTAAAACGGCGAATTCATCCTGGATGTAATAACCTTCTGATATTTTGTTGATGTCAGTGAAACTTTGCAGACTGTCCGAGTAATCGTAATTATCAACCATGTAATCCGAGCGGTAAAAATCAAATCCTGTAATAAGATTGTTCTCATGGCCCAATATTTCCTTATCAAGTATATATTTAGGAGTGAACCCTATGGTGTCTATTCTGCTTTTATAGATAGGGTTTCCGAACCCGCCGAAGAAAACAAGCCAGCAAGTGTCAGTCTCTCGCCTTCTAAATGAGAAATCCGCATCAAGGTTTCCCGTATCCTCGCTTTTTTTAGTGCCGCCGAGGCTAAAATAATAATCTTTATCTGTTGCGTGGTCGTCACCGTATTTTGATGAGCGCCTTGACATGGTCAAAAGGTCAGCGCCTGAAAGCTCTCCCGGAAGTCCGTATGAGGAATCGTGGAATCCTGAAGAGAAGCGAAAGGAAAGTCCTGACGACAGATCAGAATCGATTTTTGTGCTCAGGTCAGTCGCTTTATAAAAACTGTTTTTTCTATATCCGTGAGTTGATTCCCTTCCGGCATTAAAATAATATCCGAGGCCTTTATATGAGCCGCTCAGAGCAGCTGATTGTTTGTTCATGTCATAGCTTCCGCCTTGAGTTTCAACGAACCAGGAAGGTTTACCTTTCCCCTTTTTTGTTATTATATTGATCACTCCTCCAGAAGCATTATCACCGTATAGGACGCTTCCAGTAGACCCTCTGACTATCTCGATTTTTTCAACCTGGCCCAAAGGTATCTGAGTCCAGTCTACTCCGCTGTTATCTATCTCATTGACGCGCCTTCCGTCAATAAGAACAAGGGTGTTTAACTGGCTTTGTTCTCCAAATCCGCGCAAATCAACCCAGGTCTTTGTGCCATTTCCGTAAAAATCTCGGACAGTGACTCCGGTCTGAGATTTTAAAAGCTCTGGGATAGTCTTAGAATTTGAATCTTTTATCTGCTGATAGTTTATGATTGTGATAACGCTTATTGATTTGTGGATCACTTCTTCGTAGCGGTAAGGAGTGACTACTACTTTTTCGAGGATTATTTCATCTGAGGCGTTTGACTGTTCTGCGGCAAAGGCTAATCCGAGGATTACGCAGGAAAGGATTAATGTTATGAAGAAAAGAACAAACTTTCTGATCAGGATGATCATTTCTCCTCCCGAGAGAATACTTACCTAAGGCAGACAATCGACCGGGCTCTCGTGTATTGTGCGGGCGGTACTCACGGCACCTTACGCGAATCACCGTTGCTGGGCAGCGCCCGGGATCCCTGTATGAAGCATGCAGGTTACCGGGACTTCCTTTGCCTGTCCGGTTTTAGTTAAAGTTTATATAAAAGGACCTTGGCTAATTTTTTGTCCCTGACTGCGCGGGCAATCAGTTCGTATGAACCAAAGAACACTGCCGAGTAAATCAGAGTTGATAATGTGAAATCTCTTAAAAATGGTAAAGCCATCACATAACACTGAATAAGGCCGCTTGTTGTATGCGGATACCATCCCAAAATCCAGACGCCGAAGTTGGTGACTGCGAAAAATAACAGCGATGAGAGAATGGAAAGCGAGATTGTGCGCCCGGCAGTTGTTTTCTTTTGTTGGAGAAATCCTAAAACTGTGATCAATGCGAAAGATCCCCACGTAAACAGCACGACATTGTGCATGCCAAGAAATAAGTCGCTTAGCGCCATAAGTAACAGCGGGATGATCAGAGCGTATTTCTTATTCAAATACGCTCCCGCGAACAACGCGATCGCTGCAACGGGCGTAAAATTTGGCGAATGAGGTGCAAATCTTAATAATATACCGATTATGATCAAGCTGAATGATAACATTTTTGCCTCCTTTAATTATGAGATGTATTATAAGTCCATTACTGTTTTTATGTCAAGACTTTTCCTCTGGGGGACGTCCCCTAGAATTCGATTCCACGACGGGCTTTTAGGCCTTTTTTATAATAATGTTTTATTTCTTTTATTTCACTGACAAGGTCAGCCACTTTTAAAATTTCAGCCGGTGCATTTCTGCCGGTTAGTATCAATTCTATTTTTTTAGGGGCCCTTCTGATAAATTTCAGGACCTCGCCTGTTTTTAAAAGCCCCAGTTTAATTGCAATATTTATCTCGTCAAGGATCACTACGTCAAATTTACCCAAGACAAATTTTTTGACTTTTTCTAATCCTTTTTGCGCAGCTTCAATGTCTTTTTTATCCGGCCGCCTTCTTATAAAACAGCCTCTGCCGAATTGTTCGACTCTTATATCTTTTATCTTTTTTAATGTTTTAAGCTCGCTGTATAATTTTCCTTTTATGAACTGGCCTATGAAAACTTTTTTTCCGGCTCCCGCCGCTCTTATCGCTAATCCTAAAGCAGCTGTTGTTTTGCCTTTTCCGTTTCCGGTATATACTTGGATCATTGCGCAACCGCCTTCCAGCTCAAAATTCCAAGCATGCAAAGAGCAGAAACTATCAAACCAGCTCCTAATATCCCGGCCATTACTCCTATGAAAGCATAACGAAAACGCATTTTCAGCAAAGACGCTGCAATTGCACCTGTCCATGCGCCGGTCATAGGTAATGGGATAGCTACGAATATCGCAAGCCCCAATGCCTCAAACTTCTGAATAGTGTCAGTCTTCTTTAAAGTCCTTTTAAACAGCCAGTCGAAAAATTTGGCAAATATCTTAAATCTTCTTAAGCGATCAGACACGGGCTTTAGAAAAAACAAAACAGGAATAAGAGGGATTGCGTTTCCAACTATTGACAGCCAGAAGGCTTTTTGAATAGACATGCCGAATGATAAAGCAAGCGGAATCGATCCTCTTAATTCCGAGATCGGAAGCGCTGCGACGATCATTACCACATATTCTTTAGGAAAATCTTTAAGCCAGTGAAGTATTGTATTAAGCATCTTGGTTTATCCCGTGTTTACCGATCAGCGGCACGAAAATTACCGGGCAGATGTTTTCAGCAACCATTTGGCCATTTTTCTTTGTGACTAATGTCAGCATCTGGCCGAAAGAGTCAGCTAATGGCAGGATTAATTTTCCGCTTTCATGTAATTGCTCGGCTATCGGCAAAGGAATCCTTGGGGCTGCTGCAGTGATGATTATTCTGTCAAAAGGCGACTCTTCATTCCAGCCTAAAGTCCCGTCTGAGACTTTAAATTTAATATTTTTATAGCCGATTTCGGATAAAAGTCGCCGGGCGTCATCAGAAAGGACCTGGATCCTTTCAACTGTGCAGACTTCTTTTGCCAATTCCGCAAGTATTGCGGTCTGATATCCTGAGCCAGTGCCGATCTCTAAAACTTTTTCGCTCCCCTTTAAATCAAGGCATTCAGTCATAAGAGCTACGATAAACGGCTGTGATATGGTCTGGCCTTCTCCAATAGGAATGGGATGATCGGCGTAAGAACTATCCCTGAGCTCTTCAGGTATGAATTTATGGCGCTCGACTTTGGCAAATACGTCGATCACCCGCTGGTCTTTTATTCCGCGGGGCTTTATCTGTTCCTCAACCATCCTTCTTCTAAGAACAATATAATCCATATTAAAAAAATTTTAACGGTGTCAGAACCCTTTGTGCGACAAAGGGTAATTTCAAGTAGGGACGTCCCCTATGTATTTAAGGATGAATTTGATGAATCGGAATGTGTCCTTTATCGGATTAATGTGGCTTGATTCACTCACGTAAACCGATTCGATCGCAATAGAGCCTATCTTAAATCCCTGTTTTGCCCCTTTTATTAAAATCTCAGACTCTATCTCAAATTTATTAGTCTCCAATTTGATCTTCTCAAGTACGTCTTTCTTAAGCAGCCTGAATCCGCACTGCGTGTCCTCTATCTTCTGTTTCGCGACCCTTGATATCAGCCAAGACATAAATCTGTTCGTCAGCACGCGGATGCAGGGCATTTTACATACATTGCTCATCCTGTTTCCCACAACAATATGGCAGTTGTCAGAGTCGCACTTATTTATAAATTTAGGGATTTCATCAACCCTATGCTGGCCGTCACCATCCATAGTTATTACCGCGTCATAATTGTTTTTCAGGGCGAAATCAAAACCCCTTATCAGAGAAGCGCCTTTTCCCATATTAGAGGTATTTCTCAATACAGTTGCGCCAGAGTCCCTTGCAAGATGCGCCGAACTGTCAATCGAGCCGTCGTCAACGACCAGGCAATCAAGGTTGCGCGACCGGATATCTTTTACAATTCCGGCTATAGTGCTTGATTCGTTATATGCGGGGATTATTACGCAGACTCTCATGGATTTAGCGGATTGCCGAAACGGCAAGGAAAGTATTCTATTCCACCCAGAATTTTCTGAACACGTACCACTGGTCAGGGTATTTTTTTATATAATCTTCGATTATGATTGTATAACGTTTTGTCAGTTCCTGCAAATCTTTTTCGGACATCTTCGTGAAACTGTTATCGCCTGGATTTTTTTGCTTGGGGTAAGAACTAACCGGTATCGGAGGCTCGATCTTTAACGTAAAACTGTCATCGGGGTTGCGTATCATAAATCCCGGCACTATCGCCGCCCCGGTCTTTAATGCGAGCGCAGCAGGCCCTTTCGGGAATGAAGTCGGCTTCCCGAAGAAATCTATCACGATCCCCCCGTCTTTTGTAAAATCCCTGTCTCCGACCAGCCCAAGGAGCCTGTTTTCTTTTAAAAGGTTTAAGCTTTGCCTGACTGCTTTATTAAACGGTACGACCTTGATTCCTTTGCTGTTCCTTTGCCCATCAAAGAAATCATTGACTTTCTTGTCTTTATGCTCGAGGGCAACGACCCAGAGGTCATATCCGAGCTGGGCTATCGCAACCCCTCCCAGCTCCCAGTTTCCGATGTGCGCAGTAAGTACTATGACTCCCTTTCCCATGGCAAGCGCTTTGTCAAAATTCTTGATCCCCTCGACTCTGATGTTCCTTTCTATATATTCCTTATCCATCTCGTGAAACCTGAAGAAATCAACCAGATATTTAGCGAAGTTGCGGAACATGGTTATCCTGATACGCCAGATCTCTTTGTCGGTTTTTTCGGGGAATATCGCCTTTAAATTCGCCCAGGTATAAGCCCTGTCCTTATCTGCAAAAACGTAATGTACGTCTGAGAAAAAAATCGCGATCCTGTAGGCGAATTTTAACGGAAAATGAAGAACCAGGAATTGCCCGAATTTGTAAAGAAAATAGTTAACCATTTAGGCTTAAAATGAATTTTGCTATATCCATGCTTGAATTGGGCTTTGCGATACTTGCAGCCGAATCAGAAAGCTCTTTTAGTTTGTCCGGATTTAAAAATAAGTCTTCTATGACCGAATTTATCTTTTTGGGCTTGTCTATCTTTATTGCAGCCTTTTTATCAACAAGATAGATGGTGTTGTTTATTTCCTGCCCGGGGATAGGCTTTATGATCAACATCGGAAGTTTCTTGGCCAAAGCCTCGGAAACCGTTATTCCGCCGGGTTTAGTTACGATCAGATCAGCAACGCTCATAAGCTCGCTTACGTTGTGGGCATAACCAAAGAGGATGATTCTTTTCTTATACTTCTTTATTTTTTTCTTCAGCGATTTATAAATTTTTTTATTTGTGCCGCAAACGATGATTTCCTGTAAGCCTGTTTTAACTTTTTCAATAGATTTGACTATAGTTTTTATCGGACCAAACCCCTGTCCGCCTCCCATTATAAGGATCGTCTTAAGTCCAGGGTCAAGCTTTAATTTGTGGATTACGTCGTTTTTATCGTGATGCTGGTTGAACTCAGGCGCAAAAGGAATGCCAAGAGCCTTTACTTTATTCGAGGCCACACCCTTTTTGACAAGCCTTTGGCTGACTTCTTCAGAAGGAGTAATGAAGTAATCGACCTCGTCATAAATCCAGTATGAATGCGGGACATAGTCAGTGAGCACGGCTATTAAGGGGACTGAAGAACCAAAAGTCTTTTTGTAATCAGCGACCATGCCGCAGGGAAATGCCTGGCAGCAGACAACAGCATCCGGCTTAACCTTATCAAAAAGCCTCTTCAACTTCGGGGAATTCATCCTGTGGATCGTATGTTTGATGACGTCCAGCTTTTTCTTGACCTTGGGATTGTCGTAAACGTAATCCCATATTTTCGGAGTCGCCTTGATTATAGTAGTATAAATGCGGTTCGCTATTTTTTCTGAAATCGGGTTTGTATATCGGAAGGTGTTTATGTTCAGGATATCGTTTTCGTTTGAGAGATTTTTTAGGGCCTTTTCGATTGCTATGCTTGCGCTGTGGTGGCCTGAGACTTCTGAGATGTACATGAGGACTATGCTTTTCTTAGCCATCGATTATATTTTTCCTTCTTTCGAAAGCTCGAAAAATACAGAGGCTACTTGCGGATCGAATTGCCTGCCGCTTTCACGCGCGATTTCCTCGATAGCGTGTTCTTTTGTAAGGCCTTTACGGTATGGCCTGTCTGAGATCATGGCGTCAAATGCGTCGGCAACTGCGATTATGGAGGCGATAAGCGGTATTTCTTCACCTTTTAGTCCGTCAGGATATCCTGTTCCGTCGTATCTTTCATGGTGGTGCCTGACTCCCAGTATTGCGGTGTTTAGCTCATGGATGGGCTGGAGGATCCTGACTCCTATCGAAGGATGCTCTTTTATTACCTGGAATTCCTCTTTTGTCAGCGGGCCCTGTTTGTTTAAGATCGATTCAGGGATGCCGATCTTTCCTATGTCATGGAGAAGGCTGGATATATGGATGTCTTCGAGGAATTTCGAGTTGAATTCCTTTTTGTTTTTCTCGGCGAGTTTCTGAGCTATTTCAAGGCTTACGTATGTGACGCGGGATGTGTGGCCGTGGGTGTAATGGTCTTTTGCGTCGATTGCAGCAGCCAAAGCCACTGTGGTGTGAAAAAAAAGCCGCTGTTTTTTCTCAAGTTCAGCCTCCAACTCTTTGAACAACTGGGCGTTTTTGATGGCCATCGAGACGTCCTGTGCCAGCGCAACAAAAAAACTGAGTTCTTCAGCGCTGAATTCGCTTCCGTCCTCCTTTTTGCCAAGCAGAAGTATCCCGAGAAGGTCCTCGCCGTAATAACTTGGGATGCAAGCGATGGTCTCGAAGATCTCCATCTGATACATGGCTTTTATGAGGAAATCTTTTAGTTCTGAATTGTCAAGCTGATTGAGAAATTTTTTGCCTTCCTGATAAATAAGGCCGTCTGAATTAAAGATAGCCTGGTCCTTGCGTTCTTTGAAGAAACGTATAAGCGGATTTCCGATGTCCATGCGGGTAAAGCCTTCGGGGATTTTGACGCCGACCGGGCCGCGGGATACTGTAAGGACGTAGTTATTCTTGTCTTGCTTCTGGAGAAGGATGCCTGCGTGGCTGACCTTGACTTTCTGGACGATCATGCGGACAATAAGTTTCATCAATGTATCCGGGTTATGTACCAGGATCATCGTCTTTGCCGCGCCTTCCAGCTCTCTCTTATAATCAACCATGGGGACGTCCCTCTTCCATCTAATTCATTGATATATATGTTGTTATGCCATCGCTTAAATTTTTTACAATGAGGAAATAAATCACTTTATAAAAAATACTGCATTAGAGTCAATTTTAAAAAAAATTTTAACGGTGTTGCAACTTTTTTATTTTCAACAACCCAGAGTAAAGAGGGACGTCCCCTAGGTGCCGAGGGTTTTGAGGACGACTTGTTCGAGTTCATCAAGTTTAAGCGGTTTGTGGACATAGCCTGAGATTCCTAATTGATTGCACCTGTTGAATGACTCGTTCTCCTCAGGCTTTGTGCCTGTGACCATGATGACACTGACTGCCTGGTCGAATTTTCTGATCTCTTCAAGCGCCTGAATGCCGCTGATGCCTCCCATCCGTATATCAAGAAGGACTAAAGTAGGTTTTTCTGTTTTTACCTTCTCTATAGCATCTTCCCCGCTTCCGGAAGTTATCACATCTATTTTTCGTTTGCGGAAGAAATTTGCGGCAAACTCCCTCACATCATCTTCATCATCAACGATCAATAGCTTTGCCATATTTCGCCTCTCCATATCTTAAACACTTTATTATATATTAATGAAGCCGTTGATTCAAGGATATTTAGGTTGCGATGGGTAATTCTAAAATGAAACGCGTGCCGATTTTGTGCTCTGACTCGAATCTAATTTTGCCTGCGTGGGTTTCTGTGATGATATTTCTTATGACATACAGCCCAAGGCCCGTGCCTTTTCGCGATGAGACTTTTGTGGTGAAAAACGGTGTGAATACCTTTTTTATATCCTCATTCTTTACACCCATGCCATTATCCTGGACAGTTATCTCAAGCATCGAATCTTTTGGCTTGGCTGATACGGTTATTTTTCCCCTGTATCCGGATTCATTAAGCGTATTGCGGCGCTCGACAATCGCGTCATAGGCATTGTCTATAAAATTAAAAAAAGCCTCCTGCATCTGCACCTGATTTGCTTTTAGTCTAGGAATGTCTTTAGTGTAGTCGCGGATGATATCTATCTCAGCAAGTTTTACCTTATACTGGACCATTTCAATTGTCCCGTCGATTATCTGGTCAATGGTCAATGGCTCCATGCCTTCTTCGCCTTTTCGGGTATATTTTAAGATACCTTTGACCACCTCTCCTCCCTGCATGACATTTACCTGGATGCGCTCAAGCGCGGCATTTATCTGGCTTATCATTGCTTTGATTTCAGGAGTGCAATTAGCAGTATCTGTCATTTTGATTGTGTCAATCGTGTCTCCGGCAATAAGTGAAAGGGCATAAAAACGGTTGTTTATCTGATGTGAAAGCCCGTCTGCCATGGTTCCGACGGTGGCCATTTTCTCAGCCTGGGCGATCTGCGCCTGCATTTCTTTGGCTTCCTCGTAGAACTGGGCGTTTTCAATGGCCAGGGCAGCCTGGCTGGCCAGGACCTGGAATACGCTTAGATCGTCAGGAGTGTAGATCTGGCCGGATAATTTATCACCCAGAACTACAAAACCGGTCAAAGTATGGTCAAGTAAAATGGGAATGATCACTGAAGCATTTAAGAGCCGCATGTTCGCTTCGAGAGCTTTATGCGTACTATCTCCGGAATCCTGCATTTGTCGCTTGACTTCCTCGTAGATCAAAGGTTCGCGTTTTTCGGTCAACCATTTAGCCAAAGTGGAATCAAGAGACAGCGCGGCTAACGGCGCTTGATTCTTGCCGCGAAAGACCTGAAGCGCGTATTCGTTAGTTTGCCTGTCATGAAGATAAATAGCGGCAAAAGAGATCCGCACGGTCTTGGTGACGATATGGGTGATCATGGTCAAAAGTTTTATTAAACTTCGGATCCGGGTCATCCCGATCGCCGCGTGCTTAAGGGTGTCCTGGTACCGCTTTTGCTCGCGTAAAAGCCTGTTCTCTGCCCTGCGCTGGAGGAATATGTATAAGAATGGGCCAACCGTAGCTAAAATTGCCATCATGACCATGGGGATTATCCACCAGTTCTCGCCAAAATTTTCGATAAGTAGTTTTTTATAGAGTACGGCAAAAGCAAAAGGAAGCCCTAGAACCAGAGTATAAACTCCGATAAATAAACCTGCTCTGGTTATAGCGATTCTTAAATCAAGAAGCCTGTATTTAACGATCGCATAGGCAAAGAATATCGGGTACAGCGCTACCGAAATATTGGTAAAAGGATAAATATTGATTCCGAAAGCAATTAAAAAATTATTAATAGGGCCGATCCAACCGAAAATCGAACTAATAAGAATATATTTTAACTGGTTGCGTTCCAACCCGCGTGAATTCCTAAAACGAATAATGAGTAGAGTAAAAGCATAAAGAGGCAAGAACCAGTACATAACTATATAGAAAATCACATAGCTAATGCTTCTTCCTTGGTGCCAGTCTAGCCAGTAAAATTGTCCAAAGACATACTTAACGCCACCGAGATATTCTTTCGCGAAGAATAAATCGAGAATAATGAAGAAAAACGCTAGACAATAAGATGCATAGAGAATAATCTTATTGATTCTCTTTTTTAATTTCAGGATGGTAAGCATGGAGTGATAATACAAGAGCGGAGTTAGAATTACAGCTATCCAAGCGATTTGCCAGGCTTTAAATGCCGATTCTGCGGATGTGGATATGGAGATTTTATACCCTCCCCACCCCCAGCCTATGGCAGCAAGAAAAAAAACGACCCATAAAAAATTTGATTTTTTAGGTCCTTTGAAGATTACTAAAAGTAACAAAGGAACACAGGTGATAATTATAAGAATGGATGAAAGGGCAAAAAAATTCATTCTAATTCGATCCTTTTTACAGACTACGAGTCATAATACTTTTTGCAGCTTTCATGCCTGATAATGCCACAGTTGACACGCCCCCTTGTCCGCTTCCCATTGTGCACCAGTGACCAACTAGAAATAAACCTTTTATTGAAGTTTTTTGTGGTAACAAAGACGAATCTATTTGATTTAACGTAGATTCCCACCCAAAAGCCGCGCCTTTATAATTATACGTATATCTATAAAAGGTATGTGGAGTTGCAGTAATTACAACATCGAGGTTATTAGCGAGTGAAGGCAATATATTTTTTGCCATAAAAAACATTTTTTTAGCAAAAGCTTCTCTTTGTCTATCCCAAAACTTTTTTGTTTCAAATGTAGCCATTGTGAAAATTTGTACAGTGTCTTTTATTGCTGTTTTATCGTGCAATGATGGGAAGGAAAGCATTACCCCTGGGATATTAATATCGCGAACCTTCTCTCCCAATAAAGTATAGCTTCTCTCTAAATCGTAAGTTTTAAAATACCATATATTGCATGGATCAATTTGTTCTTTCTTTAAAAAATTAAGCACGCCAGTATAGATACAAAAAATTGAATTTGACGGTTTGAGTTTTTTAGTAACAGCAGCTTCTTTTGTGTTTTGTTTTAAGAGGGTATTGAATGTTTGAAACGCATCGCAATTAGAAACAACAAATCGAGAGTTGATTTTCTCTCCGGAATTTAATTTTACTCCCGTTACCTCATTATTGGCAGTTCCTATATTAATGACTTTTTCTGAAAGGAGAAGATCTCCATTGTTGCTTTTGAATTCTTGTGCTAATACATCTGAGAAATTTTGCATCCCCCCTTCGGGATAATAGCCCGGATCAAGTATGAATTCCCTAAAAAGGATTATTGCAGTGAATGCAGAGATTCTGCCGGGTGGCAAACCCATATTTCCAAATAGAGGAACGCCTAATGCCGACTTTAAATGCTCATCACTGAAAAAAGAATTCAGAATTTTTCTAAACGACTTATTTTTCGTTGCTCCATAGATATTCAATACATCTTTTTGCGAAATAAATTTAAAAAAGTTACTCAATTCAGTTTTTTCTTTCGGAAAACTTTTTTGCCATTCTTTCAGAGTATCGCGGTGATCTTTTCTAATATAAGTTATTTCATCAGGCATTATTATTTTATCAGTTGGGTCGGGTTGATAAAATTTTAGTTTATTTCGTATATTGAGCTCATCGATAATCTTACCCAAAATTCCATTATTTATGCCGCCTAAATAATGGATAGCAGAATCAAATCTGTAACCCCTTCTTTGAAAAGAAGTACAATATCCTCCGGGTTTATCATGCTGTTCAACAATTAAAACTTTATATCCCGATTTTACTAAATAACATCCACATACTAAACCACCAATACCAGCGCCAATTATTGTCACATCATATTGATTATTCATAATTTTTCAATATTATAGCTCCGTTATAGCCAGCGAAGCCGCAGGATAGTTTTATCGCGGTTTTTAGGGGTTTCTTGGTTAATTTCTGAACAACAGGAATATTATACTTGGTTTCCAGGGAATCGCAATTTAAAGTCGCGGGGATCAGGTTTTTTTGCATCGCTAAGAGCAGGATTATGGTTTCCAGTAGCGCACTTCCTCCCAGGTTATGGCCGACATAAGGCTTAAAAGCTGTAATCGGAGTTTTGTTTTCGCCGAAAACATCAGTAATGGCTTTGGCTTCATAGCGATCAGTGATCTTTATTCCTACTCCGTGGGGATTGATCAGGTCAATGTCTTTGGGTTTTAATCCGGATATTTTCAGAGATTGTTTTATGGCGTCCTGGTAGGAATTGCTGTTAAGTTGAGGGAGGGTTACCTTCCATCCTTCCAGGGAAAATCCTCCCCCTAAATATTCGGCGTAGATCTGAGCTTTTCTTTTTTTAGCTGAGTTTAATTCTTCCAGGACTATGGCTGAAGCGCCGTCACCCATGACAATGCCGTTGGCGTTTTTGGAAAAAGGCTTGATCTTTCCGTCTTCGGCGTACAATCCTCGATCATTGAACCAGCGGTGTTTGAACATGGTGTTGCAATAGTCGCCTCCTGCTACTATCGCGATATCACTGCCTCCTAATTTGATCTGTCTGGCCGCGGATTCCAGAGAGAACAGGCCGGAAGCGCAGGCATTGCTGGTAAATAAAGAATATCCGTGCAAGCCAAAGGCTTTGGAAACCAGGTAGAGATACATAAAAGTCTGCAGGTCGTAGCCGTTCTGGACCAGAGAATTAAAACCGTGGTCGTAAATCTCTTTTTGGGAAATGCCAGAGTTGCTTTGGAGCTTACTTTTTAAATAAGCCATTGTTTCTTCCAAGAGATCAGTCAGGAAAGGTTCAAAACCGGGGTGTTCTACGGTCAGAAACAATCCAATATTATTGTTTTCCCGGTTATAAGAAACTTTGCTGTCATCTAAAGCTAATTTAACCGCGGCTAAAAGATAAAAAAGGTCATGGTCAATTTTACCCTGCTTCCAACTGGAAATATCTTTTAAAGCTTGAGGATCGATCTTGAAGTTATTGATATCGAAATCAATTATTTTATGCAGCCAGAACTTGTCCCAAAGCTCTCCGTCAACTTTAAATTCTTGTTGAGCTAATCCGGTTCTGGCTTTGAGGATCGAATCCCAAAGGTCGTTTTTTCCAAAGCCAATCGCGGAGATCGGTCCGACTCCGGTAATCACTACTCTTCTATTTTTAAAGGTAGGCATAGTTTAAACTTTCGCGAAAGCTACACAGCAGTTGTTGCCGCCAAAAGCGTAAGAATTATTTAAGACGACTTTTAGATCGGCTTCCCGGGGGGTATTGGGAACGCAATCAATGTCGCAGTCAGGGTCAGGAGTTTCGAAATTTATGGTTGGCGGGATAAGGCTGTTTTTGATGGCCAGGCAGCAGGAGATCGATTCCAGGGCCGAGGCCGCGCCCATAGTATGTCCTAACATGGACTTGATGGAGCTGACCGGGACTTTCCTTCCGCCGAATAAGTAATTGATCGCCGCAGACTCTTCTTTGTCATTCTGGTTGGTGCCGGTGCCGTGGGCGCAGACGTAATCTACCTCATCCGGAGAGATCGCGGCGTCCTTAAAGGTTTTTTCCATTACTTTTTTGATCCCTTCCAGTTTGGGTATGGTGGGATGAAAGGCGTCGCAGGATAAACCGTAGCCGATCACTTCAGCGTAAATAGGGGCGTTTCTTTTTTTGGCGCTCTCATATGATTCCAAAAGCAATATCCCTGCTCCCTCTCCCAAAAGCATTCCTTTCCTATTCTTGTCAAAAGGCCGGCAGATATCCGGGGACATAGCGTATAATCTTTGGAATCCGGCAAAAGCGTAATGTGAAAAAGAGTCTGATCCTCCGGCCAAAGCGAAATTCAGGTCACCGTTTTGGATCTGGTCATAAGCATATCCGAGAGCGTAATTTCCCGCGGCGCAAGCGGTGGGGATAAGGTAATTTAAGCCTGTGGCGTTAAATTCTATGCCCACGTTGGCGGAAATATTATTCACCGCGGCCTGGAAGATCTTAGAGCGGTCCAGGTTCTTGAGCCCGCTTTGAGCCCAGGAACGGACTAAGTCTTCCATCGGCCTTTCGCCGGTGGTAGTGCCGAGAATTACTCCAACTTTTTTATTGGGTATGTCTTTACATGAGATATTCGCGTCTTTGAGGGCTAAGGATGCGGCGGCAATCGCTAACTGGGAAGCTCTTCCCAGGAACCTGACTTTTCTTTTGGGAATGAATTCTTCCGGGTTAAATTTCTTCACCTCTCCGCCCATGTGGCACTTGAAGGCGCTGGTATCAAAACCAATAACTTCGGATATTCCGGATTCACCGTGAGTTATACCTTCCCAGAAAGCATCTTTGCCGATGCCGATGGAGGACACCGCTCCCAGCCCGGTAACTACTACCCGACGGTTACTTCTCATTTTTTTTTACCGCGAAAAAACCAGTCATTTTAGCTACTTTCTTATCTTTTACCCGGGCTACAGCGCTGATCACTCCTACATAATCTAGAATTTTAACCCGGTAGACATCGATGATCAGCGTATCTCCCGGAAAAACCGGGTTCATGAATTCAGTTTCCGCTTTGCATAAAAAATAGTGGGGATGAGTTTTAGCAATTTTTGGTTTGGCGGTAGAATATAATAAAATTCCGGCCTGGGCCATGGCTTCAACGGTCAAAACTCCGGGCATAATCGGATTACCCGGGAAATGGCCTTTAAAGAAGGATTCATTCGGGGCAAGATATTTTTTAACAGTAATATGCTGGCCTCTTTCGATCTTGATCACTTCGTCCACAAACAAAAACGGCTCTCTTTGCGGCAAGATGCTTTTTATCTTTTTTAGTCCCCATCCCATGGTATTTAGGCTTTCTTTAATGATTTGACCATTTCGATAACTTCTTTAAGAGACCGAATCTTGGGAATATCTTTTTCCGGAACGATGACTTTGTATTTTTTTTCTACCGCGGCCACGATCTCAATGGCTTTCATTGAGTCTATTCCCAGATCATTGGCAAAATCAGCGTCGGGTTTAATATCAGCCTCAGGGATCTCGATTACTTCCGACACGAGTTTCGTTATTTCTTTCTCCATATTTTCCGCCATTTTACACCTCTTTTAGTTGTATTTAGAGATAATTGCCGTGGCATTATTGCCGCCGGGGCCGAAACAATTTACCAGGATGTTGTTGAGTTCCTGTTTCCGGGCTTTATTGGGAACATAATTTAAATCGCATTCCGGGTCCTTTTCTTGGTAATTTATCGTCGGAGGGATCAGATCTTCGGCTAAAGCTGCTACTGAAGCTGCAACCTGAAAGCAGCCGCTGGCGCTGACGCTTTCTCCGATCATTGATTTTATGGCGCTAACTGGAATAGTTTTAGAATACATTTTGAAGACATTCTTGATGGCCGCGGTTTCCAATTTATCCTGCAGGAGAACTGAATTCGCCGCGGAACAAACATAATCGATCTCCTCTTCGCTTAAACCGGATTTTTTTATGGCCCGGGACATGGATTCGATCAGTCCTTCAGATTTAGGAGAATATTTGGCGGCTCTAAAGGCATCAAAAGTCGATTCTACGGCAAGAACTTCAGCCAAAATTGTCGCGTTACGGGCCTTGGCGGTTTCTTCATCTTCAACTACCAGGACCGCGGCTCCTTCTCCCAGGATTATCCCGTTCCTGCGCTGGTCAAAAGGGCAGCAGATCTCTTCGCCTCTTATCCCGGCCAGAAAATCGATCTTATTGAAACCTACAAATCCAGGAAAAGATAAACCTTCCACCCCGGCCACTAAAATTGATTTTGCCCGGTCAGCCTGGATAAAATCAAAAGCGTATTTAAGGCTGTCCAGGCCGGCGGTAAATCCGGTAGAAATGGTAGTGTTAAATCCTTTGATCTTATACCAGATGGAGATCTGGCTGGAAGGGAAATTCATGGTGGTCGGCGGAAAAAGCCCGGGGCTGGCGAATTGCGGGCCTTCTTCGTGCACTTCTTTGCTAAACTCTGCTAAATCCCAGAGTGAAGAAAGCGTGGTTCCGGTGACCACTCCCACATCGTCGGTATTTTCGTCAGTTACAATTAATTGAGCGTCTTCAATGGCCAATTTTGACGCGGACAAAACAAGTTTAGTAGCCCGGTCGAGGTTGCGTAAACCTTTGGTGCCCAGGAATCCTTCGGCGTTGAAATCTGAACATTCTCCGGCGGTTTTAGTTTTAAAAAAAACGGTGTCAAATAAAGTTATCGGCTTGATGCCGGAGCGGCCTTCTTTTAAGGCCTTCCAGAAATTTTCTTTACCAATACCATTAGGAGCGATAATTCCTACTCCTGTGATAACTACTCTTTTTTTCATCGTTTTGCCATGTTTTTTGCCAGCTTTAGGGCGTCTCGTTGAACATTAAGGGGAAATTTTTTGCTCATCTTCATGAATTTATTTTTATTAATCCCTTTGAGGTTCAACTCCTCCGTGCTGAGGTCAGTGAGCCCCTTATTTTTAAGATATAGAGTGTCCAGAAGCGCCTTAGCTGGATCAGCAATAAATACGCTATCTTTGAGTGTATAGCCGAAAAAAAGTTCCTTTTTGATCTGGCGGAAAACAACGCTGCGATTGCTTATCTTGAGATGTTTTGTCCTCCTGGGTGTGGCGAATTCTATTTCATAGGCGATCTGGTTGAGGAGCCCAAGTTTTCCCAGGCAATAGGTAAAGGAAAGGTAGCTGGGCTGATAAATGCTATTGGCGGCTTCAAGTACATCTGAGGGTTTCAAGGAGATTTCATAAAGGTCGCGCCGCAGGCGGTGTAAGATTTTCTGTTTGGTCAGCCTGCTCAGGGTTACTTTTCTATTTGCCGGTTTGAGATCAAGCAGGCGGCCGACTTCCCGCGAGCTTAAAAAACGTTTTTCAGCGGCTAGCAGGGTTTCATAGACATTACGCATTGCGCGCCTCCAGTTCCTCAACCACAGGATAATAACTGCGCGGCAGGAATTTTCTCAATTCCTGGCGGATTTTGCCTTTGGGATAGCCGAATTTTTTTCGATTAAACTCTACCCCAATTTTCTGGCAAATAAACCAGGCATCAAAAACGTCCCGCGGCATTTTACGCTCTTTGAGCATGCGCAATTTGTCTTTAAGGATGCGTTCCAGAGTAAAAGCTGTGGTTAAGATCGTCAGGTTAGTTACCGAAGATTTCGCCAGCGCGTTGGCAAAATCATTTTTTTTCTTTAATTCTGGCCGGCGAGAAACCTCAATTTTAAGCGATAAAGCCATATTCTGCCAGGTTTCTTTGATGCGGATTTCAGCCAGGCAGGTGTAATATTTAGCAGCCAGGTCCTTGAGCGAAAAACGGCTGTCGGAGGAGATTATTTTATGGATCACAGTTTTAAAATCTCGAACGCTCACGGGGGAAGTTGTTGAAAAATCAAGATCTTCAGAAAAACGCGGTGAGTTGTAGATCAAACGCAGCGCTGTTCCGCCTTTAAAAATGAGCGCGTCGGAGATAACTGACTCAAAAAGCGCTTTGAGCACGATGAGCTCAGCTTCTTCCCGGATGACCTGCTGAACATCGATGCCGATGCGCGCGGCTTCTCGCAGGGCGAAATCTTTCTCCATACGTTCACCTTTAGTAGACATAATTGTATACTATCTGAGAACTAGTATACAAAAAGAAATCAATATTGTCAAGGATCAATTACTTGTTCAGGTTAAAATAGATTTCTAATTGCGGATTACCCGCTTTGATGTATTCGAGAATTTTTTTTACCAATGCTATGCTGTCATTGAACGCCCGCAGCGATTCAGAGGCTGACAACGCGTATCCGGCTTCGTAGGTTATCTCATTTCGCTTTCGGCGCATCCGTTCGAATTGCGCGGTGATATCCTGGAATTTCGCTCCTAATATCTTCGCGGTAACTTCAATGACCGTTTTATGCTGCCCGCCGTCGTCCGGAACGTAACCTTTTGCCAGTAACAGCGCCCTGCCGGCTTTGAGCATGGCCATATACGCCAGGACATAGGTCGCACGCTCGGCTATGGCGCAAATTTTTTTTGCTTCCTGTAGGTCCAGAACAGCTTCTCTGAGTAATGCTTCAACCTGGACTAAGCCTGCTTTTTGTTTGCGAAGCTTCCCTTCTTTCTCAAGTTGTTTGATCAAATTTTCAGCCATCAAACCTACCTTTTAAGAGAATAACTTTTTGTTTAAGCGCAAGGTTGAGAAATCCGTTTTTTATTGCCCGTTGTTTCTTGAATTCTTCTGGGGTGTAAACGCTGAAGTTTATATCGCGTTTAAGCAACTTTTCGGCGCGGTTGATCTGCGCGAGAAGGCTGTTTTCGTCAATATTTCCGACTACCAGCAGGTCTATATCGCTTTTGGCGTTTTCCTCCTGCCTGGCAAAAGAACCGTAAATTAACGCTGCTTCGATGCCGGATATTTTCTTGAGTATTTCCGTTAAAAGCCCCTGCGTCCCGATAGTTCTGGAAACAATGCTTTTTAGTTCACTGAAGAACGGATAGGTTTTGTTGAGGCGGTAGAAAACGAGATTGCCCCGGCGGTGTATGCTAAAAATACCGTCGCGGTTAAGGCGCATCAGCTCCCCGCGGACCATGCTTACCGGGATGCCGAGCTTGCGTTCAAGCTCGCGTAGGTAAAATTCGCTGTCAGGATTGGTAAAAAAAAGCCTGAACAGCTCTTTGCGGGTTTTTGATCTGAAAACTGTGGTGATATCCATTTTTTTGTAATGTTTTTATATTACAATTGTAACATAAACATATTACAGCTGCAAGGTTTTTTTGTTTTTAAGCCATAGATAAACCGCCGTCAATCACGATAACTTCGCCGGTTATGTAGTTAGATGCATCGCTGGCCAGGAATTTTACCGCGTGCGCTACTTCCTCTGCTTTACCAAACCTGGCAAGAGGTATTTGCGCCAGCATCTTGTTTCTCAGCGTTTCTTTAAGGTCTTTGGTCATGTCAGTCTCAATAAAACCCGCGGCAATGGCATTGACCCGGATATTGTAAGGCGCGACTTCTTTTGCCAGGGCTTTGGTAAATCCGATGACCCCCGCTTTCGAAGCCGAGTAATTCGATTGGCGCGGCAGGCCTATTATGCCGCTTACGGAACTAATATTGATGATATTGCCGCTTTTCTGCTTGAGGAGCCCGATGATGGCAGCACGGCAGAGATTGTATGTTCCGGTGAGGTTGGTGTCGATGACTTCCTGCCAATCAGCTTTTTCCATGAACATCAAAGCTTTATCTTTAATGATCCCGGCATTATTGACCACAATATCCAGCCCCTGGAAATGTTCTTTGGTCTGGTTAACCCAGGTAGTGATAGCATCAAAATCTTTAATATCCACGCAATAAGCTTTGGCTTTGCGGCCAAGTTTTACGATCTCATTTTCCAGTTTTTTGGCTTCCACCTCGTTACTGCGAAAACTAAAAGAAATATGACAGCCTTCTTTGGCCAGTTCCAAGGCTATAGCGCGGCCGATCCCCCGCGAAGCACCGCTTATAATCGCAACTTTATTCTTTAGCATCTAAAGTCCTTTTTTATATTCTATTGCTAACCATTTTTACTTACAATAGATTCTTTGATTTTGGGTAGTTTAACTGTGAATATTGAGCCTTTATCAGGTTCTGATTGCACGGTTATAATACCATTATATTTTTCTATAACGGAATGACAAATGGAAAGCCCAAGTCCGAGCCCTTTGCCTATCTCTTTGGTCGTAAAAAACGGGTCAAATATTCTGTTGATTATCTCTTTGGGTATACCAATGCCCTCATCTTTGATTTCCATTTTTAACCGATCATCATTTTGGGAAAGCGTTATTTCTATTTTACCCTCTTTTCTTATCTTCCCGATTGCATCTTTTGCATTTAAAATCATATTTGTAACAACCTGTTCTAATTCGCTATCGTTGCCCATGATCAGATAATCGTCTTGATGGGCATTGAGAACAACCTTAATATTTTCCTGTTCTAATTCGAATTTAAGGAAATCTATTACGTTTTTAATTACAACCAGAAGATTTACTTCGTTGACCCCGATGGCTTCGAGCGGCTTTTTTGCATAGGTCATTAATTTTTGAACGATTGTCTTGCAGCGCTGTGTTGCCTCGTCAATAATTTCCAGCGATTCCTGGTCAAATTCCTTCGCTGCCAAAAGCATCTGGACGTTGGTCAAAATCGCGGTTAAGGGATTGTTTATTTCGTGGGCAACGCCGCCGGCTAAAGTACCGACAGTTGCCATTTTTTCTGCCTGGACGAGCTGTTGCTGCACTTCGACCAGTTCTTTCGTCCTTTGTTTGACTTGTTCCTCTATATTTTCATATAGTAAGGCATTTTCAATTGCTAACGCTGCCTGACTGGCTAAAATTGTAAAGATATTTAAATCTTCAGAAGTATATACTCTTTCTGAAAGTTTATCTCCTAACATAATAAGATTTAACAACTTATTTTCCAAGAAACTTGGTACGACTACCGTGGCATTCAAAGAATACATTTCTTCTTTTACTCTTTTTAAAATATGATCGGCATTATCTTGGGATTTTCTTTCTACCTCTTCATATACCAAAGGGGTTTTATTGTTCTTTAGCCACGCTATTAATGGGCTGTTGCTGTCTATCGAAGCAAGCTGACTTTTCCTGAGATTGCGTCCGGTTCTCAGGATAAACTGTTCTTTTTTTTCATCAAATAGATATATCGCTGAATGAGAAATAGACACTTTTTCAGTAATAATATTCGCGATTAAATCCAGCAATTCTTTTGGATTGCGTATGCGGGACATACCCATTGCTGTTTGTCTTAAAACTTCCTGATAGTTCCGCTGCTCTCGTAATAAAATAGCTTCGGCTCGTTTTTGGAAATATATATATGCAAATGTACCTGCTGTTGCTAAAGCCGTTCCTAAAAAAAGCGGGCCCAGCCACCAGTTAGACCCCAAAAGGTTGATTAACCATGTTCTAGCGTAAGTTGCAAAAAGGAACGGCAAAGCAAGAACTAAGGTGTACACCACGACAAAGATTCCGGTGCGAGTAAAAGTGACGCGGACATCCATAAGGCGATATTTAAGTATGGTGTAGCTGGTAACAAGAGGATAGATTACTACAGCGATATTAAATACCGGATATAGACTGATATTAAAACATGGCAAGAAAGAAGTCCCGCCTCCGATAAAACCTGAAGCTGTGCCAATAAAGAAGTATTTAATCTGCTGGCGTTTGAAACCCGTTGCACTCTTGTATCCTTTGATTAAGTCTATATGTGAAATTATTGCCAGTCCTCCAAAAACAAAAAATATAAAAGACTTAAGCAGGAAACTTGAAGGATAAACCCAATATCCCGGCTCAAACACCTTTGAATCGGTAAAGAATAAAGTGACGTTGCCCAGAAATAAGTCTCTGAGGAAAAAATTTAATATAAGGAAAATAAAAGTTATACCATAAAGCGACTTCAGAAAAAACGGACGTTTAATAGCGAGATAGGAGCTGACAAAGTGCATAAACAGAACGGGTATGAAAATGATACCTATATATGAAACCTGCCACCAGAATAATGCTGATTCTGCATCTTTGGCGAGAGATACCATATAAGCGCCAAAGCCGTAAATAGCAATGGCAACGGTTAAAATCGACCATATTTTATTTGTTTTATTTCTAGGCCCTTTTGCAAAAACAAGTATGGATATCGCCAAACTTGTTATTCCAATTAATAGATTTGAAATGCCGTATAAAGGTATCATGTGCTTTTATCTCTTAAAATCGCACTTTTATTTTTTTGTGGCTTCTAATGTTTTTTTTACTGTGTCAAGAAAGTCTTTTGTATCGAAGGGCTTATAAATATAGGCAGCAACTTTTAAATCTACAGCGCATTTATATTTTTGCTCATCCGCATAGCCGGTAATAACGATCTCAGGGATGGGATCCTTTTCTTCAACGCTTAAATATTCGCGTATAGCCGTTATTGTCTCAATGCCGTCCATCTGCGGCATGCGGATATCAATGACTATGAGATCAAAGTCATTTGTTTTTACTTCCTCAAGCGCCTGAGTCCCGCTCGGGACAATTGTAGCGTCATAGCCCTCCTTCTTTAATAATTTCTGAAGGGTCTTTGTTATCATTGTCTCGTCGTCGATTACTAAAATCTTCTTTTCCATATTTTCCTCCTAAAACTTTGCCTTGCTATCAGCCATTGCCTTTTCTTTGAGACGAGGAAGCAAAATTGTGAATGTCGAACCTTTGTTGACTTCCGATTGAACGGTTATCTTGCCGTTGTGTTTTTCCACAATAGTCTGACAGATCGAAAGCCCTAATCCAAGACCCTTGCCCACTTCCTTTGTCGTAAAAAACGGGTCAAATATCCTGTTTATTATCTCTTTTGGGATGCCTAAGCCTTCGTCTTTGATCTCAAATTTTACGGTGTCATCTGTCTGGGAAAGCGATATTTCTATATTTCCACTTTTCTTTATCTGTTTTATCGCGTCCCTTGAGTTCAGGATAATATTTGTTATGACCTGTTCAAGCTCATTATGGTTTCCTTTTACCAGGTAATTGTCATCTTTGGCTTTAAGCGTGATCTGTATATCATCCTGCTCTAATTGGAACTTAAGAAAAGTAATTGCGTTTGTGATCACTTCAAATAGATTTATTTTGTAGACCATGGTGCTTTCAAGCGGCTTCTTGGAATAGGTCATAAGTTTTTGAACTATTGTCTTACAGCGCTTTGTCGCCTCCTCTATCATCTCTAATGACTCCTTGTCAAGCTCTCCCGTTGATAAAAGCATCTGGACGTTGGTCAGGATTGCAGTCAAAGGATTGTTTATCTCGTGTGCTACGCCGCCTGCCAGAGTGCCTACTGTTGCCAATTTTTCTGCCTGGACGAGCTGCTTCTGGGTGTCTACTAATTCGCTGGTCCTATCTTTGACCTCGTTTTCGATCTTGTCGTATAAAAGCGCATTTTCCGTGGCAAGAGCTGCTTCACTGGCTAAAACTGAAAAATTGTCCAAGTCTTCCTGAGAATAGATTTTGCCTGAAAGTTTTTCTCCTAAAATAATAATATCCAGAAGCGTATTTTCAAGAAAACAGGGTATAGCGACTTCGGCATTCAAAGAACTCATTTGCGCTTCCAATTTTTTAAACGTAGGATCAGGGTCATGCTCTGACATGTATTTTATTTCTTCATATACCTGAGCATCTTTGTGATTTTCCAGCCATGAAATCAATACGCTATTTTTGTCTATTGTCAAAGCCTGGTCTTTTTTTGAATTAGACTCAGCTTTAAGTATGAATTGGTTTGATTTAGTATCAAAAAAATAAATGACTGAGTAGGAGATCTTGACTGATTCTACAATGACCTTTGCAATGAAATCCAATAGTTTCTGTAGATTGCGGATCCTGGTCAGATCAACTGCCGCGTGTTTTAAAGTTGCCTGATATCTGCGCTGTTCGCGTAAAAGAATGGCTTCTGCGCTGTTTTTAAGGTATATGTAAACAAATGGGCCTCCTGTTCCCAAAGAAGCCATCAAGACTAAAGGGCCAATCCACCAGAATGAGCCAAGAATACTTACAAGCCAAAGTTTTCCTGAAGTAGCAAGGATAAACGGAAGGCCGAGCACCAGCGTATAAACAAAGACAAATATGGTGGTCCTGGTGATCGCAACTGCGATATCCATCAAGCGATACCTTACGATCGCATAAGCCAATATTAAAACATGTAGTCCGACAAAAAAATTAAGAACTGGCTGAATTTGGATATTGTACCAGAGAGGATAATTGGTGGAACCGCCCAGGAAGCCAACGATAGAAGCGATTAATACGTATCTAATCTGTACACGTCTATATTCAGTGCCAACAGACTTGCGGTATACCTTTAACATCAGGTAAACCGCATATAAAACGCAGGCGAAAAAGAAAAGTAAAAATACGGAATAGAGAATACCGGCGTCGGCCCAAAAAGGAAAAGAAAATTTAGGGCCAAATTTTTTGATGAAAAGATTTGTAAAAACAAAAGGAGTAAGAATCATACTGAAGATTAAACAAAAGGAGATTGTGACGCGATGCTCTTTTTGTTTGTTTAATAAACAGAGGATAAAATAAAGATAAAAAACCGGGATAAAAATTGCTCCGATTGAAAGAAGTTGGTACCACAATAAAGCCTCAGAATACTGTTTCGAAATCTGCCAGAGGAAATAACTTCCGCTCCAGAACGCTATGCTCAGGCTTAGTAACCCGTAGCTGCGGTTAATAGGGCCTTTTTTATTCTTAAAAAATACGAACAAGCCCAGGATTATGCTTGTAATGAAATTGAATAACGCGCTCAAAGAATAAAAAGTCATAAACTATTTCTCTCCCACAATGAGGTTTGACTGGTTTGAAAAGGAGCGGGCAATCTCAATGTTTTTTGCGTTTATTCTCTCAAACATCTGCTTCAATTCCTCCTCGGAAAAAAAGGTATAAATACCGGCATTCTCCTTCTGTTTGATCCTTCCTGCAGCGCTTAGAAGCTTTCTTGCTTCTTCCAATTCTTCCTGATTCTCGGTTTGGTCTACGAAATCCCTGTAAACCTGGGAAAGGTCGGCATACGGTTTCATGGAGCTCACTATTAATTTCCCGTTATTCCTTAAAACCCTCATCAATTCCTGAAGGGAAAACATCGGGTCTTTTACATAGGAAAGCACAAGATTACAGCAGATCTTATCGAAATAGTTATCAGGGAAAGGCAATTTGGTTTCTATATCCGCCAATACATAGCGGTATTTTATTATCGGATATTTATCTTTTAAAGATAGTTCCCTGTAAACCCTCTTAGTCAAGTTCAGGTGTTTAAGCATGGCTTCCTTGAGGCTGTGTTCTGCAAAATCCAAACCAGTATAGATTATCGGATTAAAATCTTCGATCTTTATTTTTTCCTGAAAGATCTTCTCTATGGATCTGTCAAATAACCAGGCGCCGAAATGTCCGTTTCCGCAACCCGCATCAAGGACCTTTTCCCCCTGCTTAATATCCAGGTAGCTGCTTATTTTCGATAAAAAATCCCGGTAATGCGATGATTTATGGATGAGGACAAATTTATTAAGATATTTTTCCCAGAATTCCTTTTCACCTTCAAGGCTCTTCTTGATCAGGTTTTTGAGCCTCTCCTCCTCAATAAACCATTGAGTCGATAATTCCTGAGGCTCTAGTTCGATAACATCCTGGGGTTTTATTTCTTCGCCTAATAAATATTTTTTACATTCCACAACTACCTGTTTTAACGCATCCAGGACTGCCCGGGGGTTCTCATTTAGCTGATGCATTGCTTGTGGTATAAGTAAAAACTTTTTATCAACTGTCGAAGCTTCTTCTGTGACGCTTTTGACGTCATCCGGATTTATCCAGGCATCGTTTTGGGCGTTCATCATTACAACCGGGATATTGATCTTACGCATATCTGCCTTAGTCGATTCCAGATCGTGATAATCTTTGTCGATCGCCGAAAGCGCAAAATTAATGTTGACTTCAAATCCCATTATATCGTCTATTGTCTTGCCCTTGTACTTTCCTATAAGGATCTCGCCGATCACGTCCTGATGGTATACTGCTTTAAGGCTTGAGCGTAAATCCACTATGCCTACAAGGCCGAATAAAAATTTTATTCTTTTGTCTTCAGAAGCGGCCTTTATAGCTACCCTTATTCCAAGGCTTGTTCCTACAATTCCGACTCCGTTAACATTGAATTTCTTTTGGATAAAATCGATTGTTGAAAATAAATCCTCCTTCATACTGCCAAAATCGGCATCTACCATATCTCCCTGGCTTTCGCCTACATGGTAAGTCGCGTCATAACGAATGACACTAAAGCCGTTTTTAACCAGAAAATAGGAAAGTTTTAGCGAATCTCTTTTTGTTTCGCCGAAAGCAGGCGGGATAACTATGAAATTGGTATTTTGGCTGTCTGTATAATCGAAATAACCGATTATATTCTTGCTTTTCCTGTTCTTATACTCTATCAATTCACTGATTATTTTTGCCATTGAGCTTATCCAACTTTTAAGCTATACGCATAGTTTTTAATTTTTCGACCACTTCAAGGTTGACGATCTTTCCATTTCTGTAAAAATCAGAGGCCACAAAGCCGTGTTTCTTGCCAAGCAACCTTATTTCTTCGATCTTTTCGGGCGTTATCTTTGATTTTCTTGAAGTGAAATTCTCATAGCGGTTCTCAAGATCGAGGATAATACTCTCGGCAAAACATCCGTACATCACATCAGGCGAAGGCAGACCGACGTTTATAGGCAGGCTAAGAGGAGTCGGAGATTTTGAAAGGCCTCCGTCAAAAAGAAAAATATCGTCCCTGGCCTCTGAGAGATAAGAAACATTCTTGGGATAGCCTACGTCACAAACTATGCTACCAGGCTTAAACCATGATATATCAAGAAATGAAGAAGCTGAACTTGCTGCTGCAATGACTATGTCAGCGTCTTTAACTGCGTCATTGCTATTAATTGTGACGGATATCTGTGCTTTACGTATCTTTTTAAGTTCAGAAGAGATATTATCAAGTGCTGGCTTAGTCCTGCCGCAGAGGCTAAGCTGCTTTGCTTTATCCGCAAATACCCTTGAAACCGCGCTTCCAATTTCTCCTGCACCGCCTATGACTGCGATTTTAGACAATCCAATATCCATCTTCAGCATTTCAGCTGCGTTGGTTACTGCGTCTATTACGATTGCAGCTGTAAATGTCCTTCCTGAAGTCACCGGAATATCCAGTTCATCTGAGACTTCGTGGTCTATTTTCTCACCGACGATTGCGGCAAATCCTCCGAGGCCAATTATTCCCATTCCGTGCTTCTCGGCGATCTTGCCTGCCTTTACTACTTTTGAGAACACTGCCCAGGAATCCTGTCCGATCATGTCAGGAAAAAAGGTCGCCAGTATAAAACAGCCTTGAACTTTTTTGCCGGTTTTTGACTTAAAATCCAATATATCAAATACCTTAAACGACGGTATCCTGTGAAAAAGCTGGCCGATGAACTCCTGCGAAGGGATTTTAACTGACGGGTCCTGCGATTTTAGATAACTTTCAAAGTGCTTGAAATTGAAAAAATGGCCGACGATCCCGAAACCCGCTATTTTCTCAAGGTCTCCCTTTTTATAACTTTCGTAACGGACAGAGACCAATCTTTGCTCAATGGATTCTAATATCGACTCAAAATTTTTTGTGACAAGCCGATTGATGAAATCCTGAGCAAAATCTTTTATAACCGGGATATTAATTTTTAGATTTATCGTGACTACGACCTCAGTGCCGTGCGAATGGTCATTGAAACGCCATTCTCCATTGAACTGCTCGAGGTCTCCATCGATCGCTTTAAAAAGGATCAAATTTTCCTGTAGCTGTATGGTGTCTTCTTCTGTCCAGCGTATAGGGACGTTTTCTACCTTTATATGCCAGCTGGTCGTGCTTTTGTTGCGATGGCGTTTAAGCACAGAGACTTCTTTTACAGTAGGCACAAAGTTGGGGAAATCCTCGACTTTCGTGAGAAGCCTTATCACTCTCCACTTTTGAGCGGGGATCACCCTTCTAACCTGGATTTGGACAGATCCGTTATCCTGCATGTAACATTTCCTTTACTGAATTCCTGACTCTGAATATGCCTTTTTCAAGGTATAAGTCGTCTATGATCTCGTCAAATTCCTTAAGCATAAATATGGGTTTGCCTATTTTGACCTTTAGACGCACGAGCCTGGGAATCGTTTTGCCGAACGGAAGAGATTCAAAAGTCCCTATGACCGCGCAAGGCACGATGGGCCTGCCGGTCTTAAAAGACAGAAGCGCTGCTCCCCTTCTAAACTCTTTTAGTTTTCCGTCCCGGCTGACCCCTCCTTCGGGAAAAAGTCCGATGTTTTTATTTTGAAGCAGAATATTGACTGCCTTTTCCGAAGAGCTTCCTGACGGCAATGTGTCAATAAGGCGCAGGAACCAGCCAAGCCACTGAAACTTGTAAATATCCCTCAAAGCAATGCAGTAGATCTTTTTTGGCACTGCCGACATTATAAGCACAGAGTCAAGGAAACTGTTGTGATTTGCCACAATAATAAAATTAGTTTTCCAGGGGATGTTTTCAAGCCCCTCAACTTTAAGTTTAAAGAACAATTTAAATATGCCTCTAAAAAAGAAACGGAATATCCAGTACCACATGGTTATGGTGCCTCGCTATCCGGCGTCCAGACTTCAAAGCCGTGTTTGACTGCGATGTTTGCTATTTCCTCGAGTTTGTCGAAATTTATCGGGTCCCCGAGAGAATAAGTCGCAAATTTACCTTCCAGAGTCAAAAGTATAGTCTCTGCCATGGATGCGCATACGGTATCTTTGGGAAGGCCAAGGCTTATGCCAATATGCACAGAGTTTGGCAGTTTGACAAGGCCTCCTTCTATGATCCCGGAAGATTTGTTCTGCAGTTCTTTATCGTCAATTGCCTTTGACAGGCACAGATCGCAAACAATGCTGTGAGGTTTGAGAGAATCCAGGCTGAAAGTCGCTTTTGGCTCAAGGCTTGTGATGATGACGATGTCAGCATCATTGGCTGCTTTTTGGCTGTCCTGTTCAATCACGACTTCTGCCTTGCTCATATTCTGTATCATAGTCTTTAGCGCATCAAGTTTCGATCTTTGGCTTCCTGAAAGAGTAATCATCGGGCAGTATTCGGAAAGTTTGCGGCTGCAAAGCGATCCAAGGCCGCAGTCGGCTCCAATGACCGCTAAAGATGATTTCTTCAGGTCAATGCCTTTCTCTTTTGCTTTTCGATACACTCCCTCGACAACCGACCATGCTGTAAAAGCAGTGCCGCTTGTGATGGGGATCTTGACATGTTTATAGATCATAGGCTTCTTATCAGCTACAAAAGACACATAACCGCCCAGCCCTAAGATCTGGGCGCCAAGGTCTTTTGCAAGAAAGCCGGCTGTGATTATTTTATCTAAGATAAGCTCTTCCTGGAGTTCAGGATCAGGCTCTCCATTCGTTTTTGGAAGCGCAGGCGATACAATGAAATAACCCTGGACCTCCTCATTTGTGGAAGATTTGACGCTTTTTATATGGATGACCTTGAACTCCTGATTCTTCAGGAACCTTTTAATAAAAAAATCAGGCACTATTCTGGTTATAGGCCAGAATTCTCTGACTTGCCTGATATTATCGGCATGGAATAAAAAAGCAAAAGTTTTCATGTTATCCCCCTATTCCTTATCAAACAGAGTCTTGTTTCCAGACCTGTTCTCAAAGTTAGCGGTCAGCTTTTGCTTTATCCATTTTTCAATATACTTCGTGTGGAATCTCCAGTCTGTGCCGATCTTAAAGGCCGGGATTCTTCCTTCTCTTGCGTAGCGGTGCACAGTCAACGGATGGATGTGCAGATACTCAGCTACTTCCTTTGCTGTTAAGATTTCTTTACTTTTTATCATATACACCACCTTTTTTAGCATATCTACGATAATCATATATATACTAGTAAAATTAGAAGTTGTCAAGAGAAATCATAGCCGCTTTACCGTTAAAGTTACAGTTACATTCCGGGATTGTCCAAGCTCTACAATCCCGGAATGTATTAGAGATGATAGATGAGATTGAGGCCTTTTAGGGTGAGGTCTTTGTCAATAGCGTCAAAGTTACTGCAGTAGGAATTAATGAGATCTATGTTGCCGCCCGTTCCAATTACCCGGGCGTTTTTGCCTATTTTTTTCTTTATTCTTTCAGTAAGGTCATCGGTAAGCGCGGAAAAACCATAAACTATACCGCTTAGCATGCTGTTCCTGGTATCCTTGCCAATGAATTCTTTCGGCTTCTCAAGTTGGATTTTTGGAAGAAGCGCTGTCCTTTCGTTCAAAGCCTCAAGCGAGATCCTTAAGCCTGGCAATATCATGCCTCCTAGATACTCTTCTTTTCTCGAGATTACGTCAAAGGTTATTGCAGTGCCGAAATCAACAACTATCGCAGGAGCTCCGTAAAGCTTTACAGCTGCAAATGCATTGACAAGCCTGTCCTGTCCAACCTGTTTGGGAAATCTATAGAGGTTCTTAACAGGGACTTTCAGGTTTTTGCCGAGAATTAATGCAGGCTTTGTAAGGAATTTCCTAAGTTCCTTTTCCAGAGCTTTAGTTACTTTCGGAACAACGCTTGAGATAATAGCATCATTAATTATATTGTGTGTAAATATATTCTTTAAGAACTTGCTGTAATTACCTGAATTTGTGGCAAAGGCATAACGTCTCTTAAACTTATGTTTTTCAAATACCCCGCAGTTTATCGTAGTATTACCTACATCAACAGTTAATAGCATTGAACTATCCTTTCTATGGTTTCACTGGAGCGTGCATTAGAAAATTTTTGGCATTATCTGTGAATCTGACATTTTTCGAGCGAATGTCGATTTTAGCCAAAGCATGCTTGAGTAGCGAGGGAAACGAGGCCTATTGGCCGATGTCGGCGAAGCTGTTTGAGGAGCATTTGTAAGAACAAATGCGACGAGTTCTGCAGCCGCCGAGCTGCGAAAGACCTTTGGCGTTAAAAAATCGACCTGAGCGAGAAAATTGTCAGATTCATATACTAGCAGACGGCAAAAATTTTCAGCACGCGGAAGTGGAACCATAGATAATTATTTCAATTCTTTCAGCTGTTTTATCTTGTCGCGGATGACAGCTGCTTTTTCAAACTGCAGGTTGCGCGCTGCAAGCTCCATTTCGTATTCAAGTTCAGAGATGTATTTCCTGAGCTCATATTCGTCTCTTGCCTCGCCTGTAAGATCAGCTACATATCCTTCAGCTTCAGCGAGGTCTTCTATGCCCTCTTTTATCGCCTTCTGTATCGAACGAGGGGTAATATTGTTTTCCCTGTTAAACTCAAGCTGTTTTTCTCTCCTGCGGTTGCCTTCTGATATCGCCTTTTTCATGGAGCCGGTAACTGTATCAGCATACATTATTACGGTTCCGTTAATGTTGCGCGCTGCTCGTCCGGCAACCTGGATCAAGGACGTCGCAGACCTTAAAAAGCCCTCTTTATCGGCGTCAAGGATAGCTACCAGAGAAACTTCAGGCAGGTCAAGGCCTTCTCTGAGCAGATTTATCCCGACAAGGCAATCGAATTCTTTTTTTCTGAGGTCCCTGAGGATTTTTGAGCGCTCGATCGTCTCTATCTCCGAATGCAGATATTTTACCTTTAATCCCTTCTCTTGTAAATGGGTAGTTAGATCCTCTGACATGCGCTTAGTCAGCGTTGTCACAAGCACCCTTTCGTTTTTTTCTGCCCGGTCCTTGATCTCTTTAGCAAGATCCTGGATCTGGCCTTTTGTGGGCCTAATAATAACCTCGGGGTCGACAAGGCCAGTTGGCCGGATGATCTGCTCGATCGGCTTGCCTTTGCTTAACTCTATCTCATATTCATTCGGAGTCGCTGAAACAAAGACAACTCGTTTGACCAGCTCATTAAATTCCGGGAACTTTAACGGCCTGTTATCAAGGCATGACGGAAGCCTGAAGCCGTATTCAACAAGGACCTGTTTCCTTGATTTATCGCCTTCATACATGCCGCGGATCTGAGGCAAGGCAACATGGGATTCGTCTATGATCGTAAGAAAATCCCCCGGAAAATAATCAATGAGGCAATACGGCCTTGAGCCAGGCGGCCTGCCTGAGAGAATGCGCGAATAATTTTCAATGCCGTGACAATAGCTAAGCTCTTTTAGCATTTCCATATCGTACTTTGTGCGCTGCTCTAATCTTTGTGCCTCCAGCAGTTTATTTTCTTTTTTAAGTTCTGCAAGCCTGTCATTGAGCTCCCATTCTATTGTTTTGATAGCCGCATCAATATTTTCGGAAGAGACCATAAAATGTTTTGCCGGGTAGATCGCTGCTTTTTCAAGCTGATTCAATATTTCAGCAGAAACCGGGTCGATTTCTGATATCCGCTCTACAATATCGTTGAAAAGCTCGATCCGGTAGGCTGTTTGCTTATAGGCAGGAAAGATCTCGATGACATCTCCCCTTACCCTTATTTTGGCGCGGATAAATTCATAGTCGTTTCTCTCGTATTGGATCTGGATAAGACGCTTTATCAGCTCATCGCGCGAGATTGTCTGGCCTTTTTCAATAAAGACCAACATGCCTTTATATTCATCGGGTGAGCCAAGGTTATAAATACAGGAAACCGAGGCTACGATCAGGACGTCATTTCTTGACATCAGAGAACTTGTTGAAGAAAGGCGCAGCCGGTCAAGGCGGTCGTTTATCGAAGAATCCTTTTCAATATACGTGTCTGTGGACGGGATATAGGCTTCGGGCTGGTAATAGTCGTAATAGCTGACAAAGTATTCAACGGCATTATTAGGAAAAAACTCCTTAAATTCCGAATAAAGCTGGGCTGCAAGGGTTTTATTGTGTGAGATCACAAGCGTAGGCTGGTTGATTTCAGCGATTACATTGGCAAGTGTAAATGTTTTTCCCGAGCCTGTTACTCCAAGAAGAGTCTGGTGTCTTTTTCCGGATCGAATCGACTCGATTAATTCACTTATTGCTTTGGGCTGGTCACCGCACGGCTGGAATTTAGAAACAAGCTTAAACTTTTCCACATCTTCCTTATTGACCTTCTTCCCGTTCGGGACGGCGCGTGTACCGTTCGGGACGGTACAGCGGTTAGAGGACTTCGAGGCTTATGTCGATTGCTTTGACAGAATGAGTCAGCTCGCCTATTGAAATAATATCAACGCCGGTTGCAGCTACCTGTTTGATATTGTCCAAAGTGATACCGCCTGATGCCTCAAGTTTTGTCACTGCATGATGGCTCTTTTTGAAATCGGTGTAATCCCTGATCTTTACAGCTTCCTTGGTGTCCTTTAGATCCATGTTATCAAGCATTATCACATCCGGCTTGAATTTGAGCGCGTGCTTGAATTCATCAAGGTTCTGGACCTCTATCTCCATCTTAAATCCCTTTGGAATGCTGGGAAGCCTGTCATAGCCTTCTGTGACTTTTATATGATTGTCTTTTATAAGGATCATCTCGTCAAGGCTGATCCTGTGGTTGTAACCTCCGCCTACCCTTACAGCATATTTCTGAAGCTCGCGCATACCCGGCACCGTCTTTCTCGTATCGGTTATCTTTACCTTGCTTGGCTCTATCTTCTCTACATACTCGCGGGTTATTGTTGCAACCCCGGAAAGCATTGTCATGAGGTTAAGCGCAAGCCTCTCAGAACTGAGTATGCTTCTTGCTTTACCCGAGATCTCAGCTATCACTTTTCCTTTTTTAACCTTATGGCCTTCTTTTACCTTGGGATCGAATTCAATGTCTTTATCAACAAGATGAAAAACCCTCTCTGCAACAGATATTCCGCAAATAACAGCATCTTCTTTTGTAATCAGGTTTGCTTTGACCATCTTGCTTTCGGGTATGGTCAGCTGCGTCGTAATATCACCTTTTCCGATATCTTCGATCAAAGCGTGCCTTATGAGCTGGTCAAGGTTTGTCAGGTTCAATTCAGGCTTTTTTTCCGATAAAAAATGTTTATTGGAGCCCATCTTTCACCGCCTTTAGTTTATGAAGCGTTTCCTTTAGTTCCCGCAATTTTTCCTTTTCCTTTTCTACGATCTGGGCCGGAGCGTTTTTTGTAAAGTTCTGGTTTGCCAGGGTGTTTTCCTTTGATTTGACTTGAGCCTCGGCCTTCTTGATCCTTTCGTCCAGTTTTTCTTTTTCCTTTTCTATGTCAATGATTCCTTCGAGTGGGATTGTAATATGCATCCTGCCTACCACGTTTGTTATCGCTGATTTGCGATGGGTAAATTTTTCTTCGATAGAAAGTTCTGAAACCTTTGCGAGTGTCTTGATGTAAGAAGAAAGCTGCAGTATTAACTCTCTATCCGGCTTATTTGGGCTTGAAATAACGGCATTGATCGAAGCAGTAACAGGTATTTCCATATCTGACCGCATGTTCCTTAAAGTTGTAATCGCCTCAAAGGCCTGTTCCATATTTTTTTCCACTCTTTTATCTATAATATTTTCCTGTATGTGCGGCCAGCTGTTTACCATAATAGAGCCAGCGTCAGGATTTATTTTCTGCCAGATCTCTTCGGTTATAAAAGGCATTAACGGATGCATAGCCCTCAAGAATTTCTCAAGGACCTTATACATGACCACCTGGTTTTGAGGATTTTTTATGTCGAACTTTATCATCTCAAGGTACCAATCGCAGAATTCATGCCAGAAAAAATGATACAGAAGATTCGCAGCCTCGTTAAAACGGTATGCGCCAAGGTTTTTGTTGAGTTTTTTTAAAGTAGAATAAAAACGGCTTAAGATCCAGCGGTTTGCAATGTCCAGATTTTCCTTTTTGAAAAATACGCATAAATCTGTCTTAACGACGGAGGGTTCCAGATTCATAAGTATAAACCTTGCTGCATTCCAGATCTTATTTGCAAAATTTCTTCCCTGCTCAAATCTTTCTTTAGACAGAAACACATCCTGTCCCTGCGCAGTGATAGAGATAAGGCTGAAACGAAGGGCGTCAGTGCCGTATTCGTCTATTATCTCAAGAGGGTCGATGATATTTCCAAGAGATTTAGACATTTTTTTGCCTTCTATGTCTCGCACAGTGCCGTGTATATAAACGTCCTTAAACGGGATGTCTTTCATAAATTCAATCCCCGACATTATCATTCTGGCTACCCAAAAGAAAATTATCTCAGGCGCTGTCACAAGTACCGAGGTCGGATAAAAATATTTTAATTCACCCTCGTGTACCGTTCGGGACGGTACATGGTCAAAGGGCCAGTAAAAAGTCGCAAAGGGCCAAAGCCAGGAAGAAAACCATGTATCAAGCACGTCTTCGTCCTGATAGATATCTGTTGAGCCGCAGGCCGGACATTTTTCAGGTTTGATTTTAGAGACTATGATATTTTCGGGGACAGTCCCCTTAGGAGGAGACTGTTGTGTCCGACTCTCCGTCGGGGACAGTCCCCTTTGTTCACAGGTTTTGCAGTAATAGACAGGGATCCTGTGGCCCCACCAGATCTGGCGGGAGATGCACCAGTCCTGGATGTTTTCCATCCAGTTCAGATAGACTTTTGTCCAGCGCAAAGGATAAAATTTAATTCTTCCTTTTTTTACGGCCTCTATCGCGGGTTTAGCCAGGGGTTTCATTTTTACAAACCACTGTTTTGAAAGATAAGGCTCGATTATCGTGTGGCAGCGGTAGCAATGGCCTGCTGATAAGGCATGAGGCTCGATTTTTTCTAATAGCCCCATTTCTTTCAAATCTTCTATAATTACCTCGCGGGCTTGGAACCTGTCCATATCTTTGTAATCGCCTGCGTTTTCGTTCATCTTTGCGTCAGGATACATGACGTTAACAAATTCAAGGCCGTGCTTTTTTCCCATTGTATAGTCATTCGGGTCATGAGCGGGCGTGACTTTTACAGCGCCTGTTCCGAACTTCTTATCCACCATATCGTCAGAAATGATCTTTATAACGCGGTTTATCAAAGGAAGGACTAATTCTTTTCCGACGAATTTCTTATAACGGCTGTCTTTGGGATTGACTGCTACCGCAGTATCTCCGAGCATTGTCTCGGGCCGGGTCGTTGCAACAACGACAAATTTATCCGGGTCATCTTTAAAAGGATATTTCAAATAATAAAGATGGCCTTCCAGGTCTTTATGCGGCGCTTCTTCGTCGGAAAGGGCGGTCTGGCAGCGAGGGCACCAGTTGATTATATAACTTCCCTGATAGATCAGGCCTTTTTCATATAATCTGACGAACACCTCGGCAACAGACTTTGAATAAGCATCATCCATCGTAAAACGCGTCCTGTCCCAGTCGCAGGAAGCCCCGAGTTTTTTAAGCTGCCTGATTATGGTAGAGCCGTACTGTTCTTTCCACTGCCATACGCGCTCGATGAATTTTTCTCTTCCCAGGTCCTGGCGTTTCAGGCCTTGTTTTGCTATGGATTTCTCGACTACATTCTGAGTCGCTATCCCGGCATGGTCTGTACCTGGCATCCAAAGAGACTCAAACCCCTTCATTCGGTGATGACGGACAAGTATATCCTGTATTGTATTATTAAGGGCGTGGCCCATGTGAAGGATGCCGGTCACATTGGGCGGAGGGATAACTATGCAAAAGGGTTTTTTATCCGGATTTGCCTTTGCGGAGAATAATTTTTTTTCTTCCCAGAGCCTGTACCATTTGTCTTCGACTTCTTTGGCTGTGTAGACTTTTGGCAGTTCTATCATGTTGCCTTATTTATTTTTTAAACGTGTGTCGGATTGAGTTTTTTCCTGAGGTTTTTCATAATATTCCGGATAGAGAGTTTTTTCCTTCTGTGTCCCGATTTCCTTTGAGATCTCATCAAGGACTTTCATGCAACCGGGACCTTTCATACCCTTTATGTGGACCTTTAACTCTCCGTCATCCGAAATGAAAAGCTCTATTTCCTGTTTTTTCGCCATTTTTTTCAAGATCGATTAGGACCATTTGCGGGCCAGGACTCTGATCGTATTGTCCTGCACCTTTTCTTCTTCGGCTATTACATAGCCCTGTTTTTTCAGCTGGTCTATGACCGAATTATAAGCGTATCTCTGCCTGATCTGTTTTATGAAATCCTGCTGTTTCTTAAGCTGCTGCGCGTTCAATCCGCCTGAATCAGCGAGTATCTTATAATCGCCTTTTTCGGTTTTTTGAAAGCCTATGTCTCTTCCATTCTCATCCTTTACCACCAAATCTACTTTGTATATCTTGCCGCCAGCAGTCTGCATGGAAGATATCTCCTTGTATTGCCTTCCCAGGTCGATCATTGATTTTATCAGATAAGCAATACATCTTATTTCAACATTGATCAGGCCGCCGCCGGACATATTGTCTCCTAAAATTTTTTAATTGTGGAAACGGGAACATGTACTGAATTGCAAAACAATAAAAATCAAAACCGCTATCAAAGCTATCCCGCGCCAGATCATACCGAACTGTATTTCAGTCAACCGGGAACGGATCTCGCCGGTTTTTTCTTCGGCTTCAAAATTTTTTTCCTGCATCCAGTCATTGACGAGCTTTTCGCTGTAACCTTCCCTGCGGATCTTTTCCATCAAAGAAACTATCCCCTGGGGCAGTTCAGGGTCGTTTGACTTATAGGTCTTCCCGTCTATATTCAGGGTGATTATATTCTCGGGTTTTTCACTGACCTCTTTATCTCCCCACAGCGAGAAGTCACGGCCGCAGACCCAGCAATTTTTCCTCTCTTTAAGATTTACAGCCCCGCATATGCATTTTTTTACAAGGTTAGCCTTTCCCCTATAATCTGCCTGAAAGCTTTTCTCGAAAGGCCTTTTACAGAAACCACAAACTTCAGTCTCGGCCGGATTTTCCTGGCCGCAATAAGGACAGAGAATATAATACCGGATCTGAGAAGGAGCTTTTTCTTCGGGGGCTACCTGGTCAATTATGGTAAATTCAAATTTTCTGTCGTTTATTTCAAGCCGTTCAAAGCGCTTTGAGACCTTTTTGCCATCTTCCAAAGGAAGGTTCAGGTAGGTGTTTTCAAGTTTCTCAAACCGCTTAAGGAATTTCTTCATTAAAGCTCGAGCTTCATTTCTCTCTTAGAGACGACATCCTTTTGAACGCTGCTTGCGCACCTTGCCCTGTTTCTTGCCCAGCTTTTGAGTTGGTCTATGTTCTCTCTCATCGTGATCGACAGGGGAATACTTTGCTTTATATTTATGAGAATATCCTTTGTCTCTATGTCTCTATTCTCTAAAAATGCGTCGTAAAGCGATGAAATTATGCCCTGCTCTATTTCTGCTCCGCTGTAACCTTCGCTTTCTTTGGCTAAAAGCCTGGTATCATATTTTTCCGGCTGCCTTTTTTTCTTTTTTAGATGGATCTTGAAGATCTGTTCGCGCTCATCCAGCGAAGGAAGATCCACAAAAAATATCTCGTCAAACCTTCCTTTACGGAGCAACTCCGGAGGCAAAAGCTGTATGTTGTTAGCTGTGGCTATGACAAAAACAGCTGCTGTCTTTTCCTGAAGCCATGTAAGAAACGTGCTGAAAACCCGGGCTGAAGTGCCTGCGTCGGAAAAAGTCGAGCTCTGGACGCCTGACAAGCCTTTTTCTATTTCGTCTATCCACAGGATTATCGGAGCAAGGGTCTCAGCAGTCCTGATAGCCTTTCGCGTATTCTCTTCGGATGAACCTACTATCCCGCTGAATACTGCGCCTATGTCAAGCCGCAGCAAGGGAAGCTTCCAGACACTGGCTATGGATTTGGCGGTCAGGCTCTTGCCGCAGCCTTGAACACCGATCAGAAGTATGCCTTTTGGCTGGGGCAGGCCGAATTCCTGGGCTTTTTTGGTAAAAGCGTTCCCTCTCTTTAAAAGCCAGCCTTTGAGCACATCGAGGCCGCCTACATTCGAAAATTCTTCTTTTGATTCATAGTATTCCAGAAAACGGCTTTTTCTGATAGCCTGTTTCTTTTCTTCAAGGACCCTTTCTATATCATCGCCGGAAAGCCTTTTATCAAGCACGATCACGCGGGCAAAGGCGTTCTCTGCTTCGGAACGGGTCAATCCAAGCGCTGCTTTTACAAGTTTTTCTTTTACATCAGGCGTCAGATCTACCACAATATCCTGGCTTGCTGAAACGACCTCGATGATCCCGTTTAAAAGCTCTTCCATCTCTTCATATTCAGGCAATTCATAATCAATGACTACAAAATCTTTTTCAAGCTCTATCGGCACAGTAAGAACCGGTGAAAGTATTATCAGGGTCTCATATGTGTTTTTAAGGTTATTAACCAGATCCCGCATTTTTCTAATGACTGTCTGGTCATTAAGGAAAGAATGAAAATCTAAAAATACAAAAATAGCAGGGTCAGTGCATCGTTCGACAAAACCAAGGGCATTAAGCGGGTCCCGGGTAGCTTCGTCGATTTTTGAGGGTTCATCTTCGAGCCGGTGGATCCCCCTGGTGATTGACCAGAGCATGAGCCTTTTGTTGCGCTGCTCTGCCATGTCTTTCATCTTTTCAAGGACCCTTGCTTCTTCCCAGCTTACAACATAGATCAGCGGATAACGAGCCCTTATCAGGACGTCTATTTCCTTATCACATCTGGTTTCCATATCAGTCTCTTCGTTTGAACGAACTTATCCGCAATAGATATCTTTTTTATCAACGCCTTTTGAAACTTCTTTTAAAACAGAAAATGTGGATTTTGAAATATTATTGAGCAATAAACATCCGTCGGGCCTGATGAAAATCTCCAGGAAATCTTTGGTTTTTTCTATTTTTGAGTTTTCTTTCTTTTTAACCATAAAATTCAGATCTTGCCTTCTCTGAACTTGTCCTGTAAATCGACTATTCTTTGAGGATATGACTTTCTTAATTTATTGCCCAGGAAAAGCCATGCAAGCTTTTTTGCTATCGGGAGCCTTTGGTACCGTCTTATCTGATTCAAACTGACGTTATAATCAAACCCTAAGACTTTTTTCACGTCTTTAGAATTTTATTTAAATTCGCAATATCAGCTTTATCCTGTGCCCTGCCAGAGACCCGCTTCATTTTAATGAGGTCTTTGATTGAAATCAGCGGGATGGCTATATTTTCTAATTTCAACTTTGTCACATTCTTGATTGCCCTCTCATAGTCGATCGGGCTGTCTATGATAATATCTATCTCAGAAAGCTCCCAGTCGGGATTGACAAAATTGAAGGCTTTCATATTTTTATTCTTGATCCAGTCCTGTCTTTTCTGTTTAATAGCCAATTCCATCATTTTGACGGGCACTTTTGGCTTAAATCCCCATTCCGTCATCAATTCCAAAAAATTCTTTAGGTTTTTGTCTTTTAGGGAGAGTATTAAATCAATATCGTAGGTCATCCTCGGAATGCCATGCAGATTTACTGCCATACCGCCTACAACAATATAATTTATTTTTTTCTCATTGAACGTTTTGAATATGCTTAAATAATGATAAAATGTACGCACTAAACCACCTTGTCTTTAAGAAGCTTGTATTCGACGGAATCCGAAAGTGCCTGCCAGGATGCCTCGATGATGTTCTCTGAAACGCCGATCGTGTTCCAGGTGTCTTTTTCATCCTGCGACTGGATAAGCACGCGGACCCTTGCAGCGGTGCCGCTTTTCTCGTTTAATACGCGCACCTTGAAATCAGAAAGATGCATCTTTGCAAGAGTCGGATAAAAATTCTTAAGCGCCTTGCGCAATGCGTTGTCCAATGCATTTATAGGGCCGTCGCCTTCTGCCGCAGTGTGCTCTATCTTACCTTTTACCCGCAGTTTTATGATAGCTTCGGAGTTCATTTTATTACCGGACTCCATGTTAACTACGACCCTGAAACTCTCAAGCCTGAAAAATTCAGAGACCTTGCTTAAAGCCTTCTTTAAAAGAAGCTCAAAAGACGCTTCAGCTGCTTCAAAATGATAGCCTTTAAGTTCAAGCGACTGAAGCAATTTGTGGAGTCTTTTTGTTTTAGGGTCGTCTTTTGTAAGATCAAGGTCAAGTTCTTTTGCAAGGATCAATATGCTGCTTTTGCCTCCCAATTCAGAAACAAGTATCCGCCTGTCATTGCCAACCAATTCCGGATTTATATGCTCATATGAAACAGGGTCCTTCATGACCGCATTTATATGGACTCCCCCTTTATGCGCAAAAGAAGAAGCGCCGACATACGGCTGATTGTCCATATGCTTCATATTGCTAACTTCGCTGACAAAATAAGATACCTCAGCCAATTTTTTTAGATTTTCATCCGGGATGCAGTCGTATTTCATTTTCAGTTTAAGGTTTGCGATGATCGGGATCAGATCCGCGTTACCGCAGCGTTCGCCGTAGCCGTTAATAGTGCCCTGGACCATTTCGCAGCCTGCTTCAACCGCGAAAATAGAATTTGCGACTCCAAGGCCGGAATCATTATGGCAATGAATCCCTAGTTTGACTTTAAGTTTAGGCTTGACCTCCCTGATCACATGACTTATCTTCCAAGGCAGGCTCCCTCCGTTTGTATCGCATAACACAAGATATGATGCGCCGGCATCTTGGGCAGCTTTAAGGCAACGAAGCGCATATCCGGGGTCATCAGCGTATCCGTCAAAAAAATGTTCGGCGTCATAAAAGACCTCAAGACCCTCATTTTTAAGGAATGCAACGCTGTCAAAGATCATGTCCAGATTTTCTTCCGGTGTCGTGTGCAGTACGTTTTTCACGTGAAGCAACCAGCTTTTCCCGAAAATAGTGGCGATTTTGACTTTTGATTTCAAAATATCCTTTAGATTTTTATCCTGGCTTGCTTTTATGTTTGCGCGCCTGGTCGAGCCGAAAGCGACTATCATGCTGTTTTTCAATCTGGATTTTTCTATCTTCTCAAAAAACATCGCGTCCTTGGGGTTAGAACCGGGCCAGCCGCCTTCGATATAATGGACCCCTAGCTCGTTTAATTTTTCAGCGATGCGGATCTTATCGGCAAAAGAATAATTGATGCCTTCGCCCTGGGAACCGTCCCTTAATGTCGTGTCGTAGATCTTTACTTTACCCATCTGTGCCTCCGTCTCTAACCAAGGCCGAATTTAGAGTGCAAAGACTTCACTGCAGTCTCTGCGAATTTCTTTTTTATTATACACGATATGCTTATGTCCGATGTAGAGATCATCTCGATGTTTATTTTGTTCTCAGCCAAAGTATCGAACATCTTTGCCGCTACTCCCGGATGGGATTTCATGCCTATACCCACCACAGCCACTCTTGAGATATCCACATCCTGTATGACCTCGCCGGCGTTTATTTCCGAGGCTATCCTTTTAGTGATTTTTATGGCTTTACTGATGTCGTTTTTATTTATCGTAAAAGATATATCTGTTTTTCTGGTGTGGCTGACGTTTTGCACTATCATGTCCACATTGATACCTCCGGCGGAAAGGTCTTTAAATATCGTAGCCGCCACGCCAGGCCTGTCAGGCACATCGCAGATAGTAATCTTGGCCTCGTTTTTATTTAAAGTTATCCCTGTGATAAGCGCGTCTTCCATTCTTTTTGCCTCCTTGACGATCATGGTCCCCGGTTTATCTAAAAACGAAGACCTGACATGTATTGGCACGTTGAATTTTTTTGCGACTTCGATGGAGCGGGGCTGCATTACCTGGGCCCCTAAAGATGCCATTTCAAGCATCTCGTCAAAAGTTATCTCATGGATTTTTTTTGCACTGGGTTCGATGCGGGGGTCAGTTGTAAAAATCCCCTCGACGTCAGTATAGATCTCGCATTCAGCGGCGTTTAGTTCCTTGGCAAGAGCAACTGCAGTAAGATCAGAACCGCCTCTCCCGAGGGTGGTGATATTCTGGTCCAGGGTCACGCCCTGGAATCCTGCAACAATAACGATCTTTCCCTTTTTTAATTCCTGCCTGATTTTATCGGCGTTTATCTTTATGATCCTTGCTTTAGTGTAATTTGTGTCAGTGATTATCCCTACCTGAGCTCCGGTAAAAGAAATAGCTTCAAACTTTAGCTTATGGATGGCCATGGCGAGTAAAGCTACTGAGATCTGCTCCCCCGTAGACAGAAGCATGTCCATTTCGCGTTCGGACGGGTCGGCGTTGATCTTGCTTGCCAGGTCTATAAGTTCATCGGTAGTATCCCCCAACGCAGAAACGACTACGACGAGGTCATTGCCTCTTTTTTTGTAACTGACGACGCGTTTAGCTACGTTTTGGATCCTTTCGACATTCGCAACAGAAGAACCGCCGAATTTTTGCACTATTAATTTTCCCATTGCAGCCTGCTCCATTCGGTTGGACTATACTTTTTTGACTTTTCTTGTATACGATATTCCCACTTTGTATTTTTCCGATTCAGGGACCTTGTTGCAGTAGACTACTTTGCCCCAGACTATTCCTGCTTCTTTAAATGTAGTAAAAGGGAACTTGACGTTGAGTTTTAAAAATATGTTCTCGATTTTTCGATCCGAAAAAAAAGATATGCCTCCTATGTTTATGTCATTTACCAAAAATTCCCTGTCAGCAGCCAGGGTTTCAGGATACAGGACTTTACAGGTTATCATCTTTTCATTCGGCACTTTTATGCGGGCCCATCTCCTCCTTGTCATAATTTTTCTTTTGCTGTTCCTGTATAAAATGTATCCTTCCAAAACAAGAAACAGCGATAATAAAAACATTTGAATATAAAGGATCACCATGACTTCTTTCATGACAAGCCCTCCTTTTAAGAGCCCAGATCTGATTTGATAAAATAATCCATCAGCTCATGGCCTTTATCGAAAAAAAGATCCGAGTTCAGGGATTCTTTTTCGCTGTAATTTGCAAATCCTCGTCCCACTATGCCCGAACCGAAAATCCCGAAACACACAATATCCGAGGAATGTGTCTTAAGAGAGATGGGAGTCGCATGGTCTGGCAAAATAAGGATCCTGAAATTTTTCTTATTTTTAAAAGCTTCCAATACCGTGCCTACTATCAGCTGATCAAACCTTTCTATCGCCGTTACCTTTTCCCTTAGATCTCCGTTATGACCTGCTTCGTCCGGAGCTTCGACGTGCACAAATACAAAATCTTTTTTTTCCAAAGATTTTAGAGCAGCTTTTGCCTTGCCTTCGTAATCCGTGTCGTAATAGCCTGTTGCTCCCGGGACATTGATGACATCAAGCCCCAGTATCTTACCGAGGCCTTTAAGCAGGTCTACCGCAGAGATAACGCTTCCTGACACCCCGAATTTGTCAAAGAACTTGGGCATATTGGGCTTTCTGCCTTGTCCCCACAGCCAGATCATGTTCGCGGGGTTCTCTTTCAAATCGATCCTTACCTGATTGACATCATTGTTTTCAAGGATCTTTCGCGATTGGAGCATCAGGTTTGTTATCAATTCAGCGTTGGTGCCTTTAGGAAGATTCCCGGAGATGCTTTGTCCGGGAATATCATGAGGAGCCATGCATATCAGTTCATGCAACCCTGAAGCAAGCCCGTTTTTTGCCAAAAGCAGATGTCTGTAGCTTACGCCTGGAAAAAATTTGAAATTTTCGCTTCCGAGTTTTTCATCTATGAATTTTATTATGCTGGAAGCTTCCTTTGAAGTTATGTGGCCTGCGCTGTAATCGACCAGAGTATCCGAAAATGCGGTTATAAGGTTGCAGCGGAAAGCAACGTCGTTTTCCTCAAGCTCGACTCCCATGTTAGCTGCTTCAAGAGGGCCTCTTCCGGAATAATAAGTCTTTGGGTCATAGCCGAGGATCGACATGTTGGCTACATCAGAGGCGGGATTCAGGCCGTCAGGGATTGTTTTTACCCTGCCGAGTCTTCCGTTCCTGGCGACAAAATCCATGTTAGGGGTCCTGGCTGCCTCAATAGGAGTCCGATCCCCCAATTCAGGGATAGGATAATCCGCCATTCCGTCAGCTACAAGCACTAAGTATTTCATATGATTATTTTAGCCAATCGATTGACCATGCACGATTTATTTTTAAAATGCCCGAGCATTTTTTCTCCGTCGGTAATATACGCCCCGTATTTATTGTTTTTAACGGTATTTGCCACGACCAGGTCGCATCCGGAGCGCTTGATGAGCTTTTTAGCCCGGTTTAATAATTCCATCTTGGATAGCCCGGGCTCAAATTTAAAACCTACAAGAATTGCCTCCGGTGCAATTTTCCTAATCCTGTCTATGATCTTAGGCGTCCTGATAAATGTAAGGTTCATTGATTTAAAATCCGAGCTGATTTTGCTACTGTAATTCTTCTTAAGGCAATAATCAGAAACCGCAGCAGAATGTATCACTATATCAAATTTATTTTTTAGTTCATTTTTGAGTATTTTTTCCAATTCCGCGAAAAACTTAAACCTGATCAGCCTTATGGTTTTATCCAAAAAGTATTCCTGGCAGGGCCCCAGCACAAGAGTGACTCTTGCGCCCAAATCGCGAAGTTTGCGGGCAAATAAGACCCCTGTTTTGCCTGTTGCGATATTGCTTATTACCCTGACTCCGTCTATCCTGACCCATGTCGGCCCGGCAGTTATTAAAACGGTTTTTTGTTTAGATCCGGATTTCACTGGTCCTTTAATAGCCAATCTCTTTTAAAATGACTTTAAGGCTTGGTTTGACAACTTTGGGCTTATTTATCGAATGAATGGCCCTGTCAGGGTCTTTAAGCCCGTGACCTGTCAAAATACACGCTATTTTAGTCGACTCTTTATCTCTTTTAAAATATCCGTTTTTAAAGAGTTTTAACAATCCTGCGATAGAGGCGCAAGAAGCAGGCTCCGCAAAAATGCCTTCTTTAGCCGCCAATAATTTATAGGCGCTAAGGATCTGATTATCCGTAACCGTATTGATAAGCCCCCCTGATTCGTCTCTTGCAGCTTCTGCCTGTTTCCAGCTCGCAGGATTTCCTATACGGATTGCAGTAGCTATCGTCTCGGGGTTTTTTACAGGCCTCCCCCTTACAATAGGGCAAGCCCCGGCAGCCTGAAACCCCAGCATTTTAGGAAGGCCGGATATCTTTCCCTTAGATTTATATTCCTTGTATCCTTTCCAATAAGCGGTAATATTGCCTGCATTGCCTACAGGCATCAGCTGAAAATCAGGCGCAAAGCCCAGACAATCGCATATTTCGAAACTTCCGGTCTTCTGCCCTTCTATACGATAGGGGTTTAATGAATTAACGAGAGTTATGGGATAATTTTTTGTTATCTCTTTGGCCAGATTCAAGGCATCGTCAAAATTCCCCTCTACGGCAAGGACAGTTGCGCCGTGAATAAGGGCCTGGCTTAATTTCCCCAAGGCGATATGGCCGCTCGGAATAAGGACAATACATTTAATACCTGCTTTTGCGGCATAAGCTGCAGCCGAAGCAGAAGTATTGCCGGTCGATGCGCACATAACGGCCTTTGAGCCTTGTTCACAGGCCTTTGATATAGCCATAGTCATTCCGCGGTCCTTAAAAGAACCCGTCGGATTAAGGCCTTCGTATTTAAGGTAAACATCAAAGCCAACTCCCAGCAATTTACTTAAATAAGGCGCAAAAATCAAAGGTGTATTGCCTTCATTAAGAGTGATTATAGGGGTCTTCTCGGTTACGGGAAGATACTGTTTATATTTTTGTATAACACCGCTGTAATGCATAAGCTATACGTCCTCCATTCTTATCGCAACGGATTGTTTTCTGATGACATTCATCCTGTCTATGATATCAAGCGCAGCCCTTAAATTCTTTTCTTTTGCTTCGTGTGTTATCATCACAATAGGCACGGATTGAGCCTTGCGCCTTTCTTTCTGCGTAACAGAGGCTATGCTGATCCCGAATTTAGATAAAACCCCGGATATTTTGGCCAATACTCCCGGCTTATCAAGAGCCATAAAACGTATATAGTATCGGCTTTCGAATTCTTCGATCCTGCGCAGTTTTTTTATTGACGGGTCTTTAAAAATATTTAATGTAGGCCTGAACAGCCCGGCTTTTATATCCTGGGTCAGGTCCACCAGATCGGAAACTACGGCAGACGCGGCTGAAAGCTGGCCGGCTCCGGGCCCATAAAACAAAAGATTGCCCGCAAGATCCGAAGAAACATATATCGCATTGAACACCCCTGTTACAGACGCAAGAAGATGAGACTCAGGTATAAAAGTAGGATGGACCCTGACCTCCAGGCTGTCGTTTTCACGTTTTGCGATTGCAAGAAGCTTTATCTCAAACCCCAATTCTTTCGCATAATTTATGTCGGAGGTGGAAATGCGGGAGATGCCTTCAATAAAGACCTCGTCCATATTTACCAACCTGCCGAAGCAAAGATATGTAAGAAGGATGAGTTTATGGGCGGAATCTATGCCTTCAATATCCAGGGTAGGGTCTTTTTCGGCAAAGCCTTTTATTTTCGCCTCCCGGAGGGCGTCGGAAAAAGAACAGCCGGTCCGGGACATCTGCGAAAGCACAAAATTAGAGGTGCCGTTTACGATGCCGAAAACGCTGTCGAATTTATTAGCGACGAGCCCTTCCCTTAAGGATTTGATGATCGGGATGCCGGCTCCAACTGATGCCTCAAAATAGATGTTTTTGCCGCAATCAGACGCCTGGGCAAAAAGCTCCTTTCCTTCCTGGGCAAGGAGAGCCTTATTGGCAGTGACAATATTTTTACCTTTTTTTAAGGCGCCTAGAATAAACTCCTTTGCAGGATGGATGCCTCCCATAAGCTCTACGACGATGTCGATCTGAGGGTCATCGATTATTTCGCCCGGGTCTTTTGTAAGAAGATTCTTGTCTACGGAGATATTTCTTTTTGAGGCCATATCCTTATCGCAGATCTTTTTGATGTTGATTTCGGAACCGATCTTGCCGCTTAATATTTTTTTTCTGTCCCTGAGGATCCTGACGACTCCGGAACCTACGTTTCCAAATCCGATTATCCCGATATTTATTTTTTTCATGGTCTACCTTTTATTTAAATAATAATCCACCGTTTTATTGATTATGTTCCTGTGGCGCTCATCAATAGCAAGGAATTCAAGCCTTGTATCATATATCAGGTCTTTTGTCACCTCCAGGGAATCTACGACCTTTCCGATCAGCATAATGGGGTCACGCTCGAAAGGCAGCCTGATCTCTATCGCAAGGTTTGTGCCTGATTGAAATTTTTTGTTTGTTGTAAGAAGCATGCCGCCCAAGCATAAATTCTTTGTTTGAGTTATATCGACGTTATTTACTTCATCAAGAATCCGGTAAGAAACTATAAATCTCCCTCTTACTCTAGGCTGTTTGCGCCTTTCTGCCCCAGAATACATCATTTACCACCCCTTTCTTTGATCAGGATCCAAGCAACGTATTCTCTGATCAGTTCTTTCTGTTCTTCAGTAGGATTGATAAATTCAAACCTTGTAATATAGTTACCCGCCTGAGTCTTATTCGATTCTACTACTCTTGAATCCAGCTCTAAAGATTCAAAAGGTCTTAAGGGGAGCTTCAATCGTAAAAAGAAAATTTTATCCTTAGAAAAACATTTGTTCGTGCCTACGCAAAGGCCGATGTCGCTTAAGTCTTTCAGAAGGCTCATATCCCAGATTTTCTTATTATTGACTTCGTAGCTGTACTGCACGGAAATAGGTTTTCTGATCCGTATTGATTTTCTTCTCTCTTCGGACATGTTTTAAAGAATTTTTATTTTTTTTCGTTTTGAAGGACCCAATCTATATAATCATGGAATAATTGCTTTATATCGTCTTTGAGGTCTTTAAATTCAACCCTCGTTATATAAGAGTTTCCAAAACCCGATGCATTTGATTCGACCACTCTCCCCATGACATCAACGGGCTCAAACGGCCTTGAAGGTAGCTTGAACCTGATCTCTATATCGCAATTTGCCTCAAAAGGCTTTCCGGTGATTATGCATACTCCGGTTTCGCTAAGATTCTTTACGGAAGTGATATCCCATTTTTTCGAGGGGTTATTCAGATCAAGACAGTATTGGATGAAAATCGATGGGTTGATCCTGATCGCTCTTCGTCTTTCTTCTGACATAGTCTTGTTTTTATTTATCGGGGCGGACAGACTTGAACTGTCGACCTCTTGAACCCCATTCAAGCGCTCTAGCCAAACTGAGCCACGCCCCGGAAATCTATTCCTCTTTTTTCTCTCTTGTCATCAGATCTTTGACGGCTTTAAGAGGAGATTTATTTTTATAAAGGACCGAATATACCTGTTCCGTTATAGGCATCTCGACCTTTAGTTTTTTGCTTAATAGATACGCTGATTTTGTTGTCGGCACCCCTTCGGCTACCATCTGCATGTGGCCCTTGATCTCATTTAAGCTTTTTCCCTTGCCGACCTGCTCGCCTACGAACCTGTTGCGGCTGTAAGGGCTGATACAGGTAGTGACCAGGTCTCCGAGCCCGCTTATGCCGCTGAAAGTCTTATGTTTAGCTCCTATCCTCTCGCCAAGCCTGGATATCTCAGCTAAGCCTCTGGATAAAAGGGCTGCCTTCGCATTGTTGCCAAAACCAAGCCCGTCGGAAATTCCGCAAGCTATCGCTATGACATTTTTAAGGCTGCCTGCAAGTTCAACTCCGATGACGTCACCGGTTGTGTATACGCGGAACCGCCCTGTCATAAAAACATCCTGCAGTAACCTCCTGATCCCGGGATCTTGGCAGGCTATCACTGCGGTAGTAGGCTTGCCGAGAGCGACTTCATGTGCAATAGTAGGCCCCGATAAGACAGCGAGTTTTACCTTGCCGAGATTTTCCAGGATTATTTCCGATATCCTTTTAAGCGACCCGATCTCAATGCCTTTAGCGACGCTGACGCAAACAGCATCTTTTGGGAAACCTGTTTTTTTGAGCTTTAGTAATACTGACCTTAAGAATTGAGAAGGTATTGCAAAAACTATTAATTTTTTGTCCCTTACGGCCCTTTTTAAATCCGAGGTTATTTCTATGTCTTTGGGGATCCTTATTCCGGGTAAAAACTTTTTGTTTATCCTTTTGTCGTCCAGATAAGAAGCGTAATCCGCAAATGCGCTCCAGAGAGTGACTCTAAAGTTTTTTTGGCTCAATAGTATCGCAAGCGTCGTCCCCCATCCGCCGTCCCCTAAAACGCATACATTATTTATTTTCATGATGTTCCAGGAAATTAATAGAAGTTTTCACGTCCGGCAATTCTTTTTCTTCCCTTGTCAAGAATTTCACTCCAACGTCAAAACTGCCGTTGGGATCATTGTTCACCCTTACGACTTTACCGATGACTCCGTTTTGATAGATCATGCTATTTTTCTCGACTTCTTTGCAGATTATCAGGATATTCCTGTCAAAAGAAAGCCAAAGTATATCGTCTACGTTGACTTTGTCTTTAAGGTTGCAGAGAAGCCCTATCTGGCTGACATTGACGGTGTAGCCTTCGAATATCTTAGTGAGGGTCTCCTGTTTGCATACTTTATAAGCAAGTGGTTTGGAATATTCTAACCTTACATACTCTCTTTTTTCCGGTCCGCTAAAATAATTTTCCATGTCTTGCTCCTATTTGATTTGAAGGTTAGTTTTATTTGTCCTTAATTTTGCCAGTTCCCAGCTGTAGTCATAAAGATGCAGGCCTTTACTAACAGCGATAATCTCTCCGTCGCCAACGCCTATTTCATCTGCCATGTACTGCTTTACTAATTGCAGCCCTCCGAGGTTTGAGGGAAAACCTCCCCAGAGGTCCCACGAGCGGAAATATAAAATAAAATGGAGCTTCCCGTAACGCACGCGCGTATCAATGATCCTTAAACAGGGGGGGTCGTCCAATTTCAGGTCCGAAGGCATCCCTATTTCCATCGTAGCCTGATTCGTGCCGTAGCCCTTTTCTTTATACATTTTTATGACTTCTTCGATCTGGTTACAGTCAAGGGGAATTTCTCTGGTCATCTCTTTGCCTTCTATTTTTTCTTTGACACGGGCCTTTGGTTCGACCAGCCTTTCCCCATAGGTATAATCTTCGGTATTGGTCTTTGCGCCTGTCATAAGATAACTTAGGTAACCCTGGATGTAATCCATATCTGTCGGCGCAGGGATACTCATGCCTTCGGGTATTATGGGAATGATCTGGTGGCCCGGGTTTTTTACTCTAACGCTAACAAAATCAAATTCAAGCCTTTTCGCACCCTTGTAACTGCCCTGAGTGATAGTGTAAACATGCCCTTCATCAAGGATCTTTGAGAGACACTGAAACCAGGCGTCGTCCAGATCAAAGGCATCGATGAATATCGGCTCTAAATAATCCCTTTCAGCCATATTTTTTACTATAAACTATGAACTATTAACTATGAACTAATTTAAGCGGGAGAAGGGAATCGAACCCTCATATATAGCTTGGAAGGCTATTGTTCTACCACTGAACTACTCCCGCAAAAATATGATTTATTCAGAAGCTATTGATTTCGAAAAAGCATTCTGCGCGTTTTTGGTGCACAGGCTTATTATAATGACACTGAAAAATATTATTTCCAAGGCAGCATATATTGGATTTTTAAACATGCCGATGAGTCCTTGCAGGATGGAAATACTGCTTAATACGATTATCGATATGCGTGCCCATTGTTTTAGGCTGAACAATTTGAGGCCTATAATACCCAAGATGATACCCCATACCGTTGTTATTATGCCACCTATATTTCCTGCCATCCTTATTTGTCGCGGAAAGTCTTCTTTTATTTTTTGTTGGACAGAGAGATACTTGAGTGCTAGATCTCTGGTCTTTATCGTTTCTTCTCTTTGGGGAAAAATAGAATCTTTAGAGGCTTCGAGGGTTTGATTTAATATCGCGATGTTATTTTTTGTACTTGCAATACCCTCATCCTGTTCCTTCTGCCATTTATCGGTCAAGACCACATTCGTGTTGATTTTGATTAACCCGATGCATCCCATTATTACAGTGACCACTGCTACGGCGATCACCAGGCATCCAGCAATTTTAATAGTGTTTGGAATCATAACATTCCTTTCTTAAGAAACTGGTGGACAGGGAGGGATTCGAACCCCCGAAGCGCAAGCGCAACAGATTTACAGTCTGTCCCCTTTAGCCACTTGGGTACCTGTCCATTGTATATTTTAAGCCGGCTAGAGGAATTGAACCCCCGACCCGCGGTTTACAAAACCGCTGCTCTGCCAACTGAGCTAAGCCGGCAAAATTTTTTTTATTTAAAAGAACTTTTCTTTATTGCTTCCGGGATTTTTTCTATTATGTCTGAAGCAATCAGGCCGATTTGGGTCTTTTCTTTTGCAGCCAGATCCCCTGCAAGTCCGTGCAAATAAACGGCATATTTAGCTGCTTCAAAGCTGTTCAGCCCCTGCCCCAAAAAAGCGGCGATCATCCCCGTCAGCACGTCTCCGCTTCCTGCTGTTGCCATACCGGGATTGCCTGTTTTGTTGATATAAATCCCAGCCTTAGGCCCTGCGACAGCCGTGTTTTTGCCTTTAAGCACAATTGTAACATTATACTCATTTGCGAATTTTTGCGCAATATTTTTTCTGTTTTTTTGCACTGCGGCAACGGAAACGCTTAAAAGCCTTGCCATTTCACCGGGATGCGGAGTGAGGACAATCTGGCGTTGTTTGTTCAGCCTTTTTATCAAAAGGCCTAAATGGCCTTTTAATGCATTCAGGCCGTCCGCGTCGATCACAACAGGATTATCTATTTTTGTTATGATCTTTCTGACTAATTGCAGCGTTTCCTTATTCTGAGAAAGACCCGGGCCCAGCGCTAAAACATCTATGCAATCGCAAAATCCCTTGATTTTTTTATAAGCTGCTATTCCCAGAGAACCTTCTTTGGTTTCATCCAAGGGCAAAGACATCGCTTCTTTGGGCTTTAACCTGACGACAGCGCTATTTATGCTTTTAGGTATCCCTAAAGTGACCAGCCCTGCTCCTGACCTCATCGCTGACTCAGCGCACAACACAGCAGCCCCTGAGAAACGGGCCGAGCCAGCAATTATAAAAATATGGCCGAAATCGCCTTTATGAGAATCAGCTTTCCTTCGTAATAATCGCGTTGGCAACCGCATAATTTTTTACGTGAGAGATAGACACGTGTATTTGCATGCCTTTTCCCTTGTCGCTTAAGATATGGCAGAAAGGCCTGCCGTCTTTATCGTTTAATATCTCGACTTCCTTCATGTTCAGCCTGATATTTCCCAAAGCTTTAAACACCGCTTCCTTTGCCGCGAATCTGCCTGCGAGATGCTGGTAAAGGCTGCCTCTTGTCTTTGCGTTCTCCAGCTCTTTTTTAGTGAAAACGCGGCCTGAAAAACCCTTTCCCCAGCGTTCCAATGCTTTCTTAATCCTGTTGACTTCTGTTATATCGACCCCTGTTCCGATTATCATTTTATCATTGCCTTCATTTCTTTGACTGCGCCTGCCAAACCTATCAACACAGCGCGGCAAACAATAGAATAGCCGATATTAAACTCCTCAATTGTTTTAATCCTTGCGACTTCTTTTATATTCTGATAATCCAGGCCGTGCCCTGCGTATACATGAAAGCCTTTTTGCCTGGCATAAGCAACAGCATCGATTATTTCTTTGAGGGATTTTTTCTTTTTGTTTTTATTGTTCGCATCGGCGTATCTGCCAGTATGGAATTCCAGTCTTTTGATTCCCAGGCGCAACGCCGAGTCGATCTGTTTTTTCTCAGGATCGATGAACAAGCTTACAGTGATCCCCCTGCCTTCAAGAAGTTTTCTTGCTGCCTGCAATTTTTTAAAATTGGAAACGACATCAAGGCCGCCCTCAGTCGTGACTTCTTTTCGTTTTTCAGGCACGATCGTAGCCTGGTCAGGCCTGATCTTGCAGGCTATATCTATTATTTCTTTAGAGACGGACATCTCCAGGTTTAATCTCGTACGGACTGATTTCCTCAAAACAAATACGTCTTTATCCCGGATGTGCCTTCGGTCTTCTCTGAGGTGCACGACAATACTGTCAGCTCCTGCATTCTCGCAGAGCCTGGCTGCAGCAACTATATCAGGCACTTTTGCGTTTCGCAGCTGCCTTAGCGTTGCCACATGGTCGATATTAACGCCTAATTTAGCCATAGGTGCAGGATTAAAAGTTAAACCTCTCCAACTCGCCTTTAATATAAAACCAGACTAAGATCGCAAGTCCCAGGGCAACGATTTTAAGCCACGGATGATAAGTAAACCAGTGTTTTATACGAAAACCTAAGCTTATCCTGTCTTTGGCCATTTTGAGATTAAGCCCTTTCTTTAGTTTTAAGGAATTCTTTGATCTTGACAAGCATTTCTTCCCTTGCAAGGTCTTTGAATAATTTTGAGTTATATACTAAAGACATATCACGCCTTTCTTCGGATACAACGATGATTATTGCGTCTGTCTCTTCGCTTAATCCAAGAGCAGCCCTGTGCCTTGTCCCGAATACCCTGCTTAGTTCCTGATTCTGGGTAAGCGGAAATATGCATCCGGCAGCTGTTAACCTGCCGTTTTGTATTATTAAACCGCCGTCGTGCAAAAGGCTGTTGGGGGTAAAGACTGTCTCGATCAATTCCGAAGACACCCTGGCATCTATCAAGACGCCGTTTTCAATATAAGTCGCAAGGGGATCTTTGTTTTCAAGGACGATCAAAGCTCCGACTTTTATCTTACAGAGGTTTTCAGCGGCTTTTCCTATCTGATTCAGGACGAAATCAAGCTCTTCCGCCCCCAGAGACGCCTGAAACAACTGGTGCTGGCCTAAACGCGCAAGCCCCTGCCTGATCTCAGGATGAAAAATTATCAGGATAGCTATGACAGATATTGCAAACAATTTGGTCAGCAGCCATTCGATCACATCAAGCTTCAGGAACTGCACAAGAAAAAACGCTATCAAAAGTATTATGATGCCCCGTAAAACCTGTATTGCCCGAGTGCCTTCAAAAAAAATAAGGATATGATAGATGACAAACCACAAAGTAATAATTTCAAGAATTGGTTTCCATTCAATAAAAGGCATATTATTCCCTCATCTTTAAGACGCTATCCGCAACCCTTAAAGCGCTTCTGACTTCTTTTACGTCGTGCACGCGTACGATGTGCGCGCCGTTAGCCGCAGCTAATACACATGAAGCAATGGTCCCTGCAGTCCTGTCTTGGATACCGCAATTTAAAATTTTACCTAAGAAGGATTTGCGGGAAGTCCCGACAAGGATAGGCTTTCCCAAGGTCTTGAATTCATGCAGTTTCTTAAGTATCTCCAGATTATGCCCTAATGTCTTGCCAAAACCTATTCCGGGATCGACTATAATTTTTTCGCTTTCTATCCCGGCATCCAGAGCTCTTTTTACAGCCTCATCAAGTGAAAAAATGATCTCATCGATCAAAGAATCATACTTGGGGTTGGCCTGCATTGTCCGGGGCCTTGCCTTCATATGCATCAAAACTACCCCGGCTTTATATTTTGCGATTACCTTTGCAAGCCGCACATCCTTTAATCCGGTTATATCATTGACTATGACGGCCCCGTTATCAAGGGCCTGCCTTGCGACCTCAGGCTTGTACGTATCGATAGAAACAGGCGCCTTTATTTTTTTCGATAAAATCTTGATCACCGGGATTGTCCTCGCCAATTCTTCCTTTAAGGGGACGGGCCTTGCACCGGGCCTGCTTGATTCTCCGCCGACATCTATGATATCCGCTCCGTCTTCAACAAGAGATTTAACGCATTCGGCAATATCGGAAAGCAATTTCTTATGGCTTCTTTTATTTGAAAGCACGCGGGGTAAATCCTTATAAAGGCCGTCTTGGCTGAAAGAATCCGGCGTAAGATTTACAATACCCATTATATGAGTGCGGCGGCAAAGCTCCATCCTGAATCTGCCCAGTTTCAAAACGAATTTATCCCGGTTAAAATTTTCTAGAGTCTGATGGAGTTCCTTGGATAGATTGGACAGACCAAACGGCTGGACTTTGAGTTTTTCGCTTAATCTGGTGAATTGAGACAGTGTCCCTATAAGAAGGCAATCGGTATTATTCTGCCTTGACGTCAGGACAGCTCTCGGAAGAGCAACGTCTCCTCCCAGAGAAAGCATCTCCTGTTTAAGGATATTAGCGGCTATTGAAGAAACAGAATCGAGCCTTATAAGATGATTGACCCCTTTGGGAAGCATGATCTTTATTCCGTAGGGATCGACCTCAAGCCTCTTTAAAACCGCGTTCAGTTCTTCCTGTCTGCAAGCGCTTAGAACGCGCATCGAATGTTTATGCGAGATCATTCTTTTCTATGCCCAGGAGGCGTTTTACCGCATCGCCGTCTAAGACCTCTTTTTCCAAGAGGGTGTTTGATAAAAGCTTTATCTTTTCTATATTCTGTTTTAAAAGGACCTTTGCCTTTTCATAAGCGTCATCGACTATCTTCTTCACCTCTTCGTCTATAAGCCTGGCTGTGTCGTCGCTGTAATTTTTTTCTTCAACGATATCCCTTCCCAAAAATATCAGGCCTTCGCGTTTGCCCAGGGTAATGTGGCCTAATTTATCCGACATGCCGAACTGCATCACCATCCGCCTTGCCATATTTGTCGCCATCTCAAGGTCGTTTTGGGCTCCGGTGGTGACTTCGCTGAGAATTATTTCCTCAGCTGCGCGGCCGCCCAGCATCATCGTGATCTCCGACAAAAGTTCTTTTTTTGTCCAGTAATGCCTGTCTTCGAGGGGAGGGGTGAACGTATATCCGCCTGTCATTCCTCTTGGGATAATCGATACTTTTTTAAGAGGGTTTACCTCAGGCAATAAAAGGGAAAGAAGCGAATGTCCGGATTCATGAAGAGAAGTGATCTCTCTTTCCTTCTTGGACATTATCCTGCTTTTCTTCTCCGGGCCCATCATTACCCTCTCGATCGATTTTTCAAAATCAATCATCTCTATGCCGTCCTTATCTACTCTTGCGGCTAAAAGAGCTGCTTCGTTGCATAGATTCGCAATGTCTGCCCCCGAAAACCCAGGGGTCTGGCTTGCCAGGGATTTAAAATCAACGCCTGGGGATAATTTCAGCTTGCGCGTATGCACCATCAATATCTCTTCGCGGCCCTTTATGTCTGGAAAGTTGACTACTATATGCCTGTCGAACCTTCCGGGCCTTAATAGAGCGGGATCAAGCGTATCCGGCCGGTTAGTGGCAGCGATCAATATAAGCCCCTGTGTGGTATCAAAACCGTCCATCTCAACGAGAAGAGCGTTAAGCGTCTGCTCCCTCTCGTCATGTCCTCCTCCGATACCTGAAAATCTCAGCCTGCCTACGGCATCTATCTCATCGATAAAAATTATCGCCCCCTTGCCGGAACTTTTTGCAGCGCGCCTGCCCTGTTCGTAAAGGTCCCTTACCCTGCTTGCTCCGACACCGACAAACATTTCGACAAAATCAGAACCTGAGATGCTGAAAAACGGGACGCCCGCTTCTCCTGCAACAGCCTTTGCTATCAAAGTCTTCCCGCACCCAGGCGGGCCTACAAGCAATACTCCTTTTGGAATCTTGCCTCCCAGTTTCTGGAATTTCTTGGGGTCTTTAAGGAACTCGATTACTTCTTTTAATTCTTCCTTTGCTTCGTCGACCCCTGCCACGTCATTAAAAGTCACCTTCTCGTTTTTTTCCGAGTGGATCTTAGGCTGAAGTTTGCCGAAAGACATTATCCTGTTCCCTATCTGTTCTCCGCGTGATGCCATCATCCACCAGAAAAATATAAGCAATCCCACTGGCAATAGATTAAGCAGAAGAGCCGCAAGAAAAGTCCTCGGAGGTTTTACTTCGAAATATTTGACGTTCTGGCGGATAAGGTTGAGTAATTCCTGATCATTATCAGGAATATTCACAAAGAATTTAGTGTTATCAGTAAATTCACCCTGTAAAACTGACTCTGTTTTGGCCAGTGACTTAATCCTTTCAGGAGAGTCTTTTAAGGTGTTGTAAAAGTCGCTGTATGCGATTTCTTTAGGCAATCCCGAGAAACTTATATAGGGCGAAAAAAGGAGCAAATAAACGAGCAAAATCACCACAAGCCAGCCCCATGGAAATTTCTTTAATACCTTGCTTTTCTTAAACTTATGACTGTTATTATTTGCCATTTTGACTCCTATGTTGAATTTTTATTATATACGTAAATCAGTACAAAATCAAGAACTTATTGAGCTAAAACTCAGAATTTTACAGGCGGGAAAAGAAAAAATCCAGGCTATTTTTTGTAAAAATAAAACGTTTTTTTCATTTTAACGACAGAAATATCTCCAGGGAGATCCACGATCGAACCAACAGGCCTGTTAAAAAGCATGTCCTCTATCTCTTTGATGTGGCGGAATTCAATCTTTCGCGTATCTTTCTTTAACTTGTTGATATATAAGCGCAGCAAAACCCTTTGCATCGAAGTATGAAGGCCCAGGAATTTCCTTATATCTATCTTATGGTTAAAGCGAAACGAAAGTTTTTGAGCTTGTATTGCCAGATAATCGTAGTCGTATCCCACAATCTCAGCAGTGTTGCTCAGGACTTCCTTTATATTCGGGTTGTACATTTTTTCAAGAAAGGGGAGTAATTTATTCCTTATTTTATTCCTGAAATAAATGTCCTGAGAGTTGGAAAAATCCAATCTTGGCCTGAGCCTTTTCCTTTTTAAAAAATTTTCTATGTCCTTTCTTCTTACTTCTATCAACGGCCTGACAATGCAGAATCCGTAAATCGTTCTTTTTGGCAGGATACCCGACAGGCCGTATAGCCCTGAACCTCTTAACAAACGCATAAGAACGGTCTCAGCCCGGTCATCCAGATTGTGGCCCAAGGCGACCTTATCCGCTTTTATTTTTTTAGCCTCATTGAATAAAAAACTCAGACGCGCATTCCTTGCGATTTCCTCGAGAGAGCCTTTTTTAGCGATTGTCTTGATGTTGATCCTGCCCAATGTGGCCGGGACCCCTAACTTAGCCGCGGTTTTTTTTACAAATTCAGCGTCATCCGCTGAATCTTTCCTTAGCATATGGTCAAGGTGCGCGATATGGAGCTTCAGGGAAAATTCTTCTCTCAGGCTGTTTAGTGCGTAAAGTAACGCAAGCGAATCAGGTCCGCCTGAAACACCAATAAGCACGGTATCGCCTTTATCAAGCAAATCATACGATCTTATTGTTTTCCTGACTTTTTCTAAAAACATTTTGATAAGTTAAATTGGCTGGATTATTGGGTAGTATTTGCCAAAACAGACTCCGATTCGGTCGCGTTTCGCTCGGGCGCGGATTTCAAATCGTTTATCCTGTCGATTACTTTTGATTGAGTCTGCTTGCGGATCTCTTTTTCTATTGTTTTTAAGAAATTTTTATAGAATGCCTTGTCCTGGACGGTTTTTTCCTTCAGTTTAATGCTGGAGGCTTCTTTGCCTCCGCCTCCGGGAAGTGGGATTATAAATAAAAAGAAACGGGTGCGGTCTGCGACATATGAGACTTCTGTTGTTTCCATGGCGTTCAGATAAACTACGGATTTATTTTCGCTCTCTTCAACGATTTTACTCTGGACCAAAAGGACAATAGTCTTTCTTCCGCGCTGAAAAGACATTTTTCCCAGAATGAAACCTTTTTCAAGGTCTTCGTTCTCGATAATAAAGTTGTTTGCGCACAAGGCTTTTACAGTAGCATGATAAAGATCATTTTTTGACACAAGAAACTCTTTTGAATTGCTGGATGCTTTTTCTCTGAATACCTGACGGTAAGTAGGGGCCGAACAGCCGGAAACTAAAAATGGCGCAGTCAAGATCAAGATCACGGTATTTTTAATAAAATCCATTCAAACTAACCTTTTGGCTTTGCCTTGCAAGACATCTGCAATTAATTTTTTAGCGTCTAATTGGCAACACAATTATTGCCTTCGTGATGCCAACTCTCAATTTTTCCATTATTGTTTATTATAAAGCTTGTTTTACAGGATAATTTATAATTCTGAACCGGAACTGTTTCTGTGACATAGGTAGTGGAAGTTCCACTGTATGGGGTGCCGCCTATTTTCCCTGATTGATAGGTCGTCTGTGGCTCAGTACGTGTATAGCCGCCTGTTTGAACGGTATCTTTATGCACGTACGCAATTGCCTTTTTGCCGTCACTCATCCGGTATTCCTTATCGGGCACACCCCAGGAAGCAATCAATGAATCCTCACTCGCACCGATCCATGTATTTAATTTTGCCTCGTATTTTGAGGTAGTTGCGCATCCGGGCAAGGCTAAACATACAAGCAATAAAAAAACTTTTTTCATAGGTTTTTTTTGCTAAGGTGGACGCTCCCGCTCTACTACTGATTTAAGTGGCGGAGAGTGGATTTAAACCACCGACCGAGCGGGTATGAGCCGCGCGCTCTATCAGGCTGAGCTACTCCGCCAAAATTTAAGTTTTAATGAGGAGAAAAAACGGCGCAAAATATGTTAACATAAAAACAATAAAATGCAACACTTCCTGTATTATTTTTGGACCTCTGGTTGCGTCTCTTCAGTCGGCTCCATCATAAATTGATGGGGGTCCATCATTCCGTGATGCGGGTCCATTTTCATCCCCTGGTGATAATCCATCAACATACCTCTATGCGGCTTGACCTTTCCTGAACAGCTTGATTTCAGCGGGCAGAACCCGGGATACGTCAGAAACCCAGCATAGATCACTGTTAAAAGCACAAGGGCCGCACAGATCCACAGAAGCATTGCGATAACACGCCCGAAACTTTTAAGTTTTTTGCTTTCAACCTTCTGCAGCGCAAATAATACGAAAAAACTGACGGTTAAAAGCCCGGTCACGGGGATCAAACTAAACAGCCACATAAAATTACACGCGCCCATCTTCACCTCCATTGTTGATACCGCTGTACCGTCCCGAACGGTACAATGGGTTATTATACTTCAAAAGTCAGGTTTTTCGAAGCACTTTTTAATTAAAATTTTCAATCGGATTCTTACGCGATAATTATACTCCTAACTTATTGGAATTTAACATGGTTATGTGTTATACTTTAATCGGAGAAAGGCGGTTAAAATGAAGGATCATATTTTAAAAATTTTATTGATCTGTGCTTTGATTTTAAACGCCTTTTCAATAAGTTATGCGCAAAAAGACCCTGAATTATTCAACGGGGCTGATATTTCGAAAAGGACGATAGACCCTGCTTTAAAAGATGCGATATTTATGAGCCCAATTACGAGGCGGAAAAGCGAAGAAAAAAAGAAATCGTTGTTTAGCTTCTTTAAATCCAAGGCATTTGCAGCCGCTAAAGATAAAACTGATGACCGGAAACAAATTCGTGAAGAGTGGAAAAAATTGCTGGGGATCGATATCTTTTCCCCCTACTTCAAAGCAAAAGAAATCGAACATGTTGTGCAGGAGAAAGCAAGCTTTAAGATTTTTAACATGAAAGGAAGGCCTGAATTTAACGACGACTACAACGAGGTGGATTACATTTTCAAGAAGAGATTCTGATTCCCACCTGTTTTAAAACATCCAAAAACAAATTTTGTTTTAATTGCTATAAAGGCCGGCTAAAACCAAAAAGATCCTCTTTCCAAACAGGACTATGCCTACTGCGACGGCATTAAGGGAAGCTATAAGGACAACAGCTGCGGATATGTCTTTGACGAGCTTGATAAGGGTGTGGTACTTGCGGGTGGACATGTCAATGACCATTTCAATTGCGGTATTGAACATCTCTGCCATAAATACGAGCGTGATGGTGATACAGAGGGCGACAAGTTCAATTCCTTTTAACTTAAAATAGACCCCGAGCAAAAAGGCGGCGATGCCGGACAGAAAAATGATCCTCATATTCCTGTGGTATAAAAAAAGGTACGCAATGCCCAGAACAGCTGTCTTTAAACTCTCAAAGAAGCCGTGAAAACCGAATATCCTTCTAAACACTTTGAAACCGCGGATTTTTGCCTTCATTTCAATATAATAAATAGCATTAAAAGAACAATGATAAAAGAAAAAATATAGAAATCGTAGAAATAATAAAAATCCAGCAATTTGTCCTTAACCGAATATTCCTGCTCGGGTTTTAATTCTATATTCGCGGCCTTTCTGAATTCTTCTACCTGCTGACGCTTGAACCTTAAATAAACCCCTCCGACTTTATAGGCGGGCAACGAGCCTCTGTCAGCCAGGTCCATGACCTCTTTTTCGGTCACCCCGAGCATCAAAGCAACTTCCCTCACTGTCAAAAGTTTTTCTTCGGCCATATTAATAAAAAATCAGGCGGTTTTTTTAGTCAATAATATTTTTCTTCCAGAGATCTATTTACCCACTTTGCCCGCAGAGACCCAGGTGTCTACTGCCTTCCTCTCGAACTTCCAGTCATTGCCCTGTTTGGATGCGGGGATTTTTCCTGCGTTTGCCCATTCTAAAACTGAATTCACCTCAACCTCCAGATAGCGGGCTAATTCCTCGGGATTCAGGAAATCGGCAAGCATGGTGCATTTGCCTTCGAATATTCCGCCCTCAGAAATACTTAATTTAACAGGAATGATTTCTCCCTCCACTACTGCAGTGCCGGCAAGCATCAGGATTTCTTTTGCGATTATCCTCCCCTTTACCCTTCCCTCTATAACAATCGTATCTCCGATGATGTCTGCGTTAACGTTGGCTGCCTGGCCAATCGTCAAATTACCGCGGGTCTCAAGATGTCCTTCGAACCTTCCGTTAATCCGCAGGTTGACAGGGTCTTTAAAGTGAAGCGTGCCTTGCATGGAAGCATCCACATCCAGGAATTTGTCGTCCGTTTTCTTTTTAAAAGCCATGGTATTCACCTCCTTCTAAAGAGAAAAGATTATTTGTTTAATAATTCCTTTTCCATCCTGCCGAGAAATAAAAGGACTATCAATGCAAGTGAGGTAGTTAGAAAACAGGCGGTATAGAACCCGCATCCCACTGCTAATCCTACTCCGGCAACTAACCAAAGGCTAGCGGCAGTAGTAAGCCCCTTGACACCCTCACGTTCTCTTATGATCGCTCCCGCTCCCAGAAAACCTATGCCTGTTATTACGCCGGAGGCGAGCCTGCTTGGATCGAGGTTTATTACATCTTTATATATATCAAAAATATACATGGATGTCAACATTATAAGACATGAACCCAGAGAAACAAGGATGTGTGTGCGCAGCCCAGCTCCTTTTTTTTGGATCTGGCGCTCAAGACCGACTAACCCCCCAAGTATGACTGATACCACCAGCCGCGAGATCACTTCTGTGTCGGTAACCATCTTAACCTCCTTCGTTCGGATTTGCACTTAGATCCAGATCGGAAACATAACCTTTTTTAAACAGGCGGTAACCAAGGCCAGCCACCATGGCAGCGTTATCCGTGCAGAAAGTTTTTAAAGGGAAACGCACCTTAAGTCCGTGTTTGCCTGCAGCGTTTAAAAATTTATCCCTTAATCTGTTGTTTGCCGTAACCCCTCCTCCTATTAAAAGCGTGTTTGTCCTTTTTTTCATGCAGGCTGAAACTGACTTCTCGACCAGGCAGTTTAATGCGGCCTCCTGAAAACCTGCGCATATATCGGCAATTTTACTTCTGGGTGATTTACTGCCAGAAATGCAAGCCTGGTTTTTGCGCACGTAATAAAGCACAGCTGTCTTTATGCCGCTGAAGCTGAAGTCAAAAGGGTTTTTAGTATTGGAACAGCTGAACCTGATTGAATTTGGATCGCCGTTTTGAGCTGCCTTTTCTATGAGCGGGCCTCCGGGATAACCGAGCCCCAGGATCTTTGCGACTTTATCAAATGCCTCGCCGCAGGCATCATCAAGAGTCGAGCCTATAAGTTTGATCTTATCAAAATCCCTCATGTAATAAAGGCTTGTGTGGCCCCCTGAGACCACCAAAGCTACACAGGGAAATTCAGGGATTTCCCGGGAGACGAGGAAGCTCGAATAAATATGGCTGTAAATATGATTTATGCCTATAAAAGGGACGCAAGAACTTAAGCTTAACGACTTCGCAAAAGAAACACCTACCAGCAATGAACCAAGAAGGCCCGGTCCTGAGGTGACACTTATCAAACCTATTTTTTTAAGAGGGGTCTTCGCGCGTTTTAAAGCGCACTCAACGACTTCAGTTATTGTTTCAAGCTGCTTTCTAAAAGCAATTTCAGGGACGATTCCTCCGTATTGCTTATGAAAATTAATGCTTGAACTTACGACGTTTGATGAGATTTCCCTGCCGTCTTTGACTACTGCGGCGGCTGTCTCATCGCATGAAGTTTCGATCCCCAGGACATACATAATATTTTTAAAATTAAACGATTTATTTTACCAGATCAGACACAAACACGAACTTATAGCCTTCCTTGGCAATTTTGGGCAATTCTTCTTTTAATACTTCCAAGGTCAGCTTCCTGTCGTGGCCTATCCCTATCGCATGGCCATTCTCTCTTGCCTTGATCTTAAGCTGTGCTATCTGGCCGCGGATATATTGCGCATCTGATTCATTGTCAAGAAAAATATCCCTTTTAGCAAATCTGACCTTCAACTCAGAGGCAAGTCTTTGTCCGAGCGATTTTGAAGTGACAAAGCTGTCCAGAAAGTAGAGGCGCCTTTTTTTTAATTCCTCCAGTATGACTTTTAATGCCCTTTGGTCCTTTGTGACTTTAGAGCCCATGTGATTTGATACTCCCTTTACATGGGAAATCCCGGAGAGGCATGAACCGACTATTGTTTTTATTTGAGGGCCATCCATCGAAGTCAAAATAGTGTTAGGCTCGAGATTTTCCTGTTCATCAGGTTCCATGGGAAGATGGAGGATCACTTCAAAACCTTTCTTATGAAGCTGGGAGCTGATCTGCGCTGAATAATCAAGGTTTGGAAGTATAGAAAACGTCATTTTGTGTTTTATCCCGTCCAGGATAGAAAGATTTTTTGAGGTATACCCCAGATCGTCTATAACGATCGCGATCCTGCCCTTGACTGCCTTCGGTATTCTTAAGACTCCCCGGATTTGGACAGGAGGCTTGGCGGGTTTTTTAAAAAAAATAAAGGCTCCCATTGATATGATCACAGCTATTAATACAAAAATAGCCGTTTTATAGAATGATTCTCTATGCATTATTTAATGTTTTTATAGATCTTTATGGCCTTTAAGACATCGACCGCGCGGATAAGCTGATTATCGGATTTATAATCAAACACCTTTTCGTTTTTGATTTTATCTTTATCTTTATCTTCCTTTTTTTCTATCTGCTCGAATATCTCCTGCGGCTTAATTACATCCTTCTCCAGGTCCTTATCTTTTGCAAACAGTTCAACTTTGCCTTCTTCAACGACTATATCAGGGATGACGCCGACCCCGTGGATCACTTTATTTAAAGGCGTAAAATATTTGCTTGTAGTAAGCCTCAAAGCTGAACCGTCGTTTAAAGGGATTATTGTCTGTACAGAGCCCTTTCCAAAAGACTTGACTCCCAGTATTATCGCGCGTTTATAATCCTGAAGCGCACCCGCTACTATCTCGCTTCCCGAAGCTGAACCTTCGTTTATCAGGACGACCATAGGCAGATCTATCATAGGGTCAGACGAACGCGCAGTCAGCTCCATATTCTGTGAAGCGATCCTTCCTTTTGTAGAAACGACCACCTTTCCTTTTTCAATGAATTTTTCAGCGACTAAAACTGCTGCATCAAGAAGCCCGCCGGGATTGTTGCGAAGGTCCAGTATAAAAGCGTTCATCCCCTGTTTTTTAAGGCTGTCAAGCGCTTTATCCAACTCATTTGAAGTGCTTTCCCTGAACTCGACTAACCGGACATAACCTATCCCGTCCTCTAAAATCCTCGTGTATTTTAAATCCTGTATCTTAATGACTCCGCGGACGATCTTGAACTCAAGGAGTTTTTTTTCGGATTCCCTTAAAACGGTGATATTTACCGCTTCGCCGACTTTACCGCGTAACTTTTTCACCGCGTCTGTGAGGGTCAAATCGCGGGTCAGCTCATCGTTGATCTTTACTATGCGGTCTCCTGCTTTTACTCCGGCTTTCCATGCAGGGGTATCTTCAATCGGAGTGACTATCGTAATCAAGCCGTCCTTGATCGTGATCTCGATACCGAGGCCGCCGAATTTACCCTCAGTATCGACTTTGAGTTCGTTATAAGTATCCGGGTCCATAAACTGGCTGTGAGGATCCAATGTGGAAAGCATGCCCTTCAAAGCTCCGTAAATAAGGTCTCTGGGCTTTACTTCATCCACGTAATCCGTCTGAATGATGGCGATGGTATCTGAAAAAAGCTCCACCTGCTTAAAGAGCTCGCTTTCTTTTTTCTTATCCAGGACTGCTCCTGAAAGAGTAATTTTCGCAAAAATAAAAAGGCCTACAATGCATAATGAGGCGGCAAAAATTTTCCTACGCATCCGACAACCTCCTTTTTAAAATATCATGGACTACTTTCGGGTTTGCTTTGCCTTTACTTTTTTTCATGACCTGCCCGACAAGGAACATAAGCGCGTTTTCCTTGCCGCTTTTAAATGATCCGACAGAGGCAGGGTTTTCTTTGATAGCTTCATCAACAAAATTTTCCAGGCTGGCTGTGTCGGAGATCTGAGCAAGATCCTTTTCTTCTATGATCCCAGACGCTGGCTTGCCGGTAGATGCCATTTCTTCCAAAACAGCTTTTCCGGCAATGTTTGAAATGGCCTGTTTTTTCTCGACGAGCTTGATCAGGTCTAAAAAGTCTTTTGTCGAAATTTTGATCTCGGAGATTTCAACATTTCGGCTGCCTGCGATCGCGGCCAAAGGCCCGATCAGCCAGTTAGCCACGGGTTTTTTATTTTTATCTGCCCAGGCCTTAAAACGCTCCTCGGCATAATCGGCATTGTCCTTATTTGCTGCCAGGATCGCAGCATCGTATCCGGATAACCCGTATTCCTTCATAAACCTATTTTCTTTATCCTTCGGCAATTCCGGGATAGTTTTTCTTATCTCTTCGATTTTATCTTTTGAAATTATAAAAGGCGGCAGGTCCGGTTCAGGAAAATACCTGTAGTCTTTCGCCTCTTCTTTAGAACGCATGGGAGAAGTCCTGGCTGTCTTTTCATCCCATAGCCTGGTCTCCTGGACGACTTTCCCGCCTTCGTTTAAAAGCCCTATCTGGCGGCCGATCTCGTAATGCAATGAGTCCTTTACAGCCTTAAAAGAATTCAAGTTTTTCAATTCTGATTTTGTGCCTAATGCCTTTGAGCCTTTTGGCCGCACTGAAACGTTTGCATCGCAGCGAAGAGTCCCTTTTTCCATATCGCAATCCGAAACCCCCAGATACTGGACGATCGCCTTAAGGTCGTTTAAATATTCGTAGGCCTCTTCCGGAGAATTTATATCCGGTTCTGATACGATCTCGAGCAACGGCTGTCCGGTCCTGTTATAATCGATGAGGCTTACATCTTCCTTATGGATCAATTTGCCCGCGTCTTCTTCAAGATGCGCACGGCGCACGCCGATTCTCTTAGTCTGGCCGTTTATTTCGATGTCCAGGCAGCCGTTTTTGGAAATCGGAAGGTCGTATTGAGAAATCTGGAAGTTCTTAGGAAGATCCGGATAATAATAATGTTTCCTGTCGAACTTGATGAAATCCTGTACGCTGCAATTTAAAGCAAGCCCGACTTTGACGGAATATTCAAGCGCCATCCTGTTTAAGACAGGCAATGAACCCGGGAATCCCAGGCAAACGGGACAGACTTGAGTGTTAGGCTCATTTCCAAAAGCTGTCGAGCATCCGCAGAAGACTTTTGTTTTTGTCTTCAACTGGACATGCACCTCAAGACCTATGACCGGCTCATATTGCATTTCGGTTAATAAAGTTAATCGGGTAAATTCAAGTTGTTCAGGCCCGTTAAGTTTAAAATCAAATTTCGGGTTTGTGAAGATGCCATTTGGTCGCCTGCTCGTATGCGTAAGCTATTTTCAATATGGTTTCTTCTCCGAAAGGTTTTGCTAAAATCTGCAGACCTACAGGCAATCCGCTTTTTGTAAAACCGCACGGTATGGAGATTGCCGGTATCCCGGCTAAATTTGCGGAGATCGTGTAAATATCCGACAGATACATATCAAGAGGATTCTCCGTCTTCTCGCCGATTTTAAACGCGGGCGTCGGAGAAGTCGGAGTCACAATGCAGTCAAAATCCTTAAAGACATCGTCAAAATCCTTTTTTATCAAAGTCCTCACTTTTAAAGCGCGAAGATAATAAGCATCATAATATCCTTGAGAAAGCGTAAAAGTGCCCAATAATATCCTTCGTTTTGCCTCCTGCCCAAAGCCCTCGCCTCTTGTCTTCTTATACATATCTATCATTCTTTTATCTTTAACACGTAAACCGTATTGGACACCGTCAAACCTTGCCAGATTTGAGCTTGCTTCAGCTGTGCCGATAATATAATAAACAGGAACCGCGTATTGCGTATGAGGCAATGAGACTTCTTTGGCCCTTGCGCCTAAACGCTCAAGTTTAACAATTGCCTCCTCGACTATAGCCTTTACTTCTTTGTTCATGCCTTCTACAAAATATTCCTTTGGAATGCCTATTTTAATGCCCTCTACTTCATTTAATAAAGAGCCGGTGTAATCCGGGACAACAGTATCTACTGACGTGGAATCCATAGGGTCGTGTCCTGAAACAGCGTTCATCAATATCGCACAATCCCTGACATCTTTAGTAAAAGTGCCTATCTGGTCAAGGCTGGAAGCAAAAGCTATCAATCCGTAACGCGAAACTCTTCCATAGGTAGGTTTTAAACCCACTACCCCGCAAAAAGCAGCAGGCTGCCTTATTGAGCCGCCTGTATCAGAACCCAAAGCCCAGATAGCTTCGTCGCTTGCAACAGCTGCAGCTGAACCTCCCGAAGAACCTCCAGGCACGCATTCCAAATCCCAGGGATTATGAGTAGGTCCGAAACAGGAATTCTCGGTTGAAGAGCCGAACGCGAATTCATCCATGTTGGTTTTTGTTTCCAGAATAGAGGCTCCGGCATCTTTTAGTTTGCGGATCACAGTCGCATCGTAAGGAGGTTTAAAGCCCTCGAGGATTTTAGAGCAGCATTCAGTGTTGATCCCTTCGGTGCAGATATTGTCTTTGATCGAAACCGGGATTCCGGCCAGAGGCCCGTTATTTTGATTTGTCGGTTTTAAATCCAACTGAGCATCGTTACGCCGGACATAAGCCCGGACCCGGCTGTCTTTTTCGCTGATGCGTTTGCCCAAAGCAGAGAATAAATCCGTTGAAGAAATTTCTTTTTTGTGGAGTTTATCCGTCAGTTGGTGAGCGGTTAAGCTATATAATTCCATTATTCAATCACCCTGGGAACGACAAAGAAATTGTCTTTTTTCTGAGGGGCATTGGCCAGAGCCCTTTCAATAGTCAAAGATTCCTTGATTTGGTCAGACCTTAAAATGTTATTCAGAGGAAGGATATGGCTGGTCGGCTCTATACCTTCAATATCCGCCTGGTTTAAGAGGTCAATAAACCCCAAGATCGTTTGCAACTGGAGAGAAAGTTTTTCCAGTTCTTGCGGGTCAAGCTCAATCCTGCTTAAATCCGCCACGTATTTTACGGTTTCTTTGGAAAGCGCCATAAACACCTCGAGTGATTTATGTAATCAAAGAATAATCTTAACACTAAACGCAAGAAAAGTCAAAGATTTTAGACGGGAATTGCTGAAAAAAGCATAGAAACAATTATTCTGAGAAAAGGTATTTGTTTTGGACAGGACAAAAAAAGCAAAAAATTATAGACAAACCCTTTAAAATGGGTAAAATAGCTATGAATTAAAAGGAGCCAGTACAATGCCTAAAAAGGTCCTCGAAAAAACAGCTAAGTACCATCTTTCCGAACAAGGCGAATTCATTATTGAAAATTATAATTATGCCAAGCCAATGGCGAATTTCTTCCCTGGCATTGCAGGCAAATACGGCATTCCCATGTGGGTCTTCTATGTGAACCGGGGCCAGGCTATCAGCTGTTTCGGCACGGACGGCAAAGACCATGCCATCCTGGAGTTCCAGCCCGCTGACAAGGCATGGCAGCAGACATCTCTTCTGGGCTTCCGCACATTTATAAAGTCTTGCGACAAAAAAATAGGCTGGTTTTACGAACCTTTTCATAACGGCCTTTCAAGCCTGGGATTTGACCTTAGCAACAAAATGGCCATGACTTCATATGACTTAAAGCTTGCCGAAGAAAATAAAACTCTCGGCCTCCTGACGCAGGTCAAATACTTCACTATACCCCAGGACAACTATGCAGGCCTTGTCAGGGTACTCACTATAAAAAATATTGGAAGAAAGACGCGCAAGATCCAGGTCCTTGACGGGCTCCCGAAAATTGTCCCATATGGGATCGCCAACCTTTTCCTTAAAAAACTCAGCAGGACCATCGAAGCATGGATGAGGGTGGAGAATTTAGAGAACGGCGTGCCGTTTTACAAAGTCAACGTCGACCCGATAGACAGGGCTTATGTCATCCATATAAAAGAAGGTAATTTTTTCCTGGGGTTCCATCAAGAAAAAAATAAAACAAGAATAATCAGGCCTATTGTAGATCCCGAGCCTATATTCGGCCAGATCAACGACTTTTCCTGCCCCCGTCAATTTATAGCTAAGCAGGACTTCGCTTACCCTAAGAAACAGCAGACACAATGCAAGACTCCATGCGGCTTTATGTTGCTCGACTTAGACCTTAAACCCGGACAGGAAAAAACCGTGTATTCGATCACAGGCAATGCCCGCAACATTGAATTTTTGAATTCTTCTGTTAAAAGGATAGCATCAACGCAATATTTAAAAGAAAAAGAGCAGGAAAACAAAATTATTATCCAGCAGCTTCAAGCGGATATGCAGACAAAAAGCAGTTCCTGGGAATTCGATTATTACTGCAAACAGACATATCTAGATAATATTATGCGGGGAGGCTACCCAATTACTTTTGAATCAGACAGCCACAGGACTGTTTTTTATCTGTATTCGCGCAAGCACGGCGACCTCGAGAGAGACTATAATAAATTCCAGATCCAGCCCACGTATTTCTCCCAGGGAAACGGCAATTACCGGGACATGAACCAGAACAGAAGGTCTGACACCTGGTTTAATCCCAGGATCGGCGATTATAACGTCATCACCTTCACAAACCTTATCCAGATAGACGGATTTAATCCTTTGGTGGTAAAAGGCGCGACTTTCAGCCTTAAGGAAAAAGAAACGTTCAAGAATAGACTTGCGGATGTAACAGACAGCAAAGAAAGCGAAAAAATCTTAAAAATTCTTGAAAAGCCTTTTACACCCGGACAGATCGTCCTTTTTCTGGAAGAGAACAAAATAAAACTCAGCATCCCTCAGGAGGAATTCCTCAACATCCTGCTTTCGCTCTCTATTAAGAACCCCGAGGCCGACCACGGAGAAGGTTTCTGGACTGACCACTGGACTTACAACCTCGACCTTTTGGAAAGTTATCTGGAGATCTATCCCGAAAAGTTAAAAGAAATCGTATTCGATAAAAAGGTTTTCACCTTTTATGACAACGACGCAGTAGTCCAGCCCAGGTCCGCAAAGTATATACTCTTAGACGGGCAGCCAAGACAATTGCATTCGGTAGTCAGAGACCAGCAAAAAAAAGACATGATCTTGCAAAGGGCAGACCAACCTCACACTGTCAGGACAGAGTACGGCAAAGGCCAGATCTACAAATGTACTCTAATAAACAAGTTTGTTTGCATATTTGCCAATAAAATTGCGTCTCTTGACCCGTTCGGAGTGGGAATTGAAATGGAAGCTGATAAGCCAAACTGGTTCGATGCATTAAACGGCCTTCCTGCTTTGTTCGGCTCCTCATCCTGCGAGACATTTGAACTGAAACGCATGATAATTTTGCTCAAAGATACACTGGCTGATACTAAAGTTCAGAAATTTGCGTTAAGCGAAGAGATCAGCGATTTTCTTTTAAAGCTCGGCACTTTGTTGGAGGAACACCTTTCCAGCTCTGATTCGGACAAAGATTACATTTATTGGGATAAAAGCTATAGCCTTAAGGAAGAATACAGACAAAGGACTAAATTCGGTCTTAGCGGCAAAGAAATCGATATTTCATCTGCTCAGTTTTTGACGATCCTTGAATACGCGCTTAAAAAGATAGATTCAGGGCTTAAAAAAGCTAAAGACCCGGCTAAAGATATGTATTACGGTTATTTTATCAACGAGGTAAAAGATTTTACAAGGGCCTCAGACAACAATATCCTCCCTACAAAATTTAAACAGAGAAAAGTCCCGTTTTTCCTGGAAGGACAGATGCACGCGCTGCGGCTTGCAGAGAACAGTGCAGATGCAATTACATTGTACAAGGCAACCAAAAACAGCGATCTTTTTGACAAAAAACTGAAAATGTACAGGGTGACCTCCCCTCTTTCAGATATGCCTGAAGAGATAGGCCGCTGCCGCGCTTTCACTCCGGGCTGGCTTGAGAACGAATCAATATGGCTGCATATGGAATACAAGTACCTTCTCGAATTGCTGGAACAGGGCCTATACGAAGAGTTTTACGCCGATTTTAAAAATGTGCTTGTGCCTTTCCAAAAACCAAAAGTTTACGGCAGAAGCATTTTAGAAAACTCCTCTTTTATCGTGAGCAGCGCTTTCCCATACAAAGAACTGCAAGGAAACGGTTTCGTAGCCAGGCTTTCAGGGTCAACTGCAGAGTTCATCCATATGTGGCTGCTTATGAATATCGGCAAAAAACCTTTCTTCCTAAACCAGAAAAATGAACTTAATCTAAAGTTTTCTCCAAAACTTGTTGGCTGGCTTTTCACAAGGAAAGAAAAAAACTACAGTTTCAATCTGCTGGGAAAGATCGCTGTTACCTATCATAATCCCAAGAAAAAAGATACATTCGGCGGTGACGCTGTAAAGGTCAGAAGAATAGCTTTTCTTGACACTAATAATAAACTCATACAGATACAATCGGATACCATACCTGCGCCGTATGCAGAGCAGATAAGAAACATACAGATAACGAATATAGATATTGAGCTTCAATGATCAAGACCCGATCTTGCGGTGATACTTAGCTTCTTTGTAAGATCAGGCCTTGATCATTTGATAAATTTATAAATTGTGCAACTTGAATTTTGCAAAAATTGTGCTATACTTAATATGAAGATCGCCATTTGACAATTTGGAATATATCCGGATTCTAATCCGGACCTACTGAAAAAGGCTAACTAGCAGCAATGCTGGGGCGCAAAGCTATCAGCTCCGACGTAACTCGGAGGGCTGAGCTGCCAAAGAGGTGTAAACCCTAAAGAAAAGCCTTTAGGGTTTTTTTATTTCCCATGCCCTGGCTATGATCTCCGCTTGTTCAAGCGGACTTTTGTAGGCCAGGGCTTTTGTGTTTAGAGGCAAATATGGCTGGAAAAGAAAAAATTCAGAGGGTTGTAACGTTTTTGAACCGGGCAGAAGTCGATTTCCTGGATAAACTCGGTAAGGACGCGCTTTTTTCCGCGGGCTTTAAAGTCTCAAGGGCGAAACTTATCGCATGGTTGATAGATATACTTAAAGGGTTAAATATTGACGGAAAAAACATAAAATCAGAACAAGACCTAGAAATTAGAATACTTGAAGGATTAAATCATTATTTGGAAGGGTCAGTATCCCACCAGCCACGGTAGGTAAGAAGGGCCAAGTGCCCGGAGGTCAAAATCAGTGCCCGGAGGTCAAAATCAGTGCCCGGAGGTCGGACACAAAACTTATTCGGAAGGAGGTGTATGATGAAAAAAACAATATTGCTGAATCTGGTCTTTATGATTTCTTTTTTGAGTTTTACTGTAAATATCCTAGCCGAAGACTCAGTCAGCATATCTGTAAGTTGCACTGTGCCGTCGATACCGGGACTGAATGCCCCTTTTCTTGAAAACACGGCGTCGCGTCAATCTGCTGTTTTAGAGGATAAGAACCAACTAACAGATAAAAGATCGACAGGTCAACAGCCTGTCGTTGAGACTATCGCAGAAGAAGATCAGGTAAAGGAAATAAACAGCCAGGGGCAGGAAAAAATCGTCCTGGTAAAGACATTCTACGCAAGATAGCGTTAATTCTCTATTCTTTGAAGAGGGATATTATAAATATAACTTGCACCTTCGGTAAGTTCAATATCCTTTGTGATAGGTACAGTGGGCATGTATTCCGGAGGCAGGCTGTTTAAGTCGAGATTAAGGGTGTGTAGGCCTACTATTGCTTTTGAAAACAAATACCTTCCGGTATTATCCGTAGTCGATGAACTTCCGTCTTCCAGTATCAAAACGACCCCTTTTACGATTTTATCAAACCCGTCAAATTCGCTGTTGCCGTTTGTATCTTCGAAAACAAAACCCGTGATCTCTGTCCTGCTTGCAATGCCGAAGCTCACCTGCTGGACCTTGCCCTGGACAATGCTGACTTCCTGAGAAACAGGAGTAGTTAAAACAAATCCCGAAGGCAAAGAAGATATATCGATATTGACCTGGGCCTTCTTTGCCCTTATCTTTGAAAATCTGTAATATCCCGACACATCGGTGGTCTGACAATTGTTCTTTCCGCTGCAGACTTTGATATCTTCGATAGAAGGTTCATTGCCCTGTCTTATTCCGTCGTAATTCAAATCCTTATAAACATATCCTGCAATACCGCCAACCGGGTCCCATCGCGCGCCTGTGTCCCAAAGATAGCGAAGTCCGGCATAAATATTTGCCTCCATACGTTTGTTAACAGAGGGGTTGTCAGCCCAGATGTTGCGAAGCCTTGAGGAGACATAGGCTTCAAAACTGGGAGTCGGCCTGTAGGTAAGTTCCGCATAGCCCTCAAGATAATCTTCGCCCGAAAGTAAACTGACAGGCGAAACAGTCTCTTCTTCATCCCTGTAAGTAAGCCTGATGTTGCCGTAAAAAGGGCTGTCAAATATCTGACGGTTCCAATCAAGGCCTGTCTCAAAAGCAGTGGGCCTTGTGCGGGTGCCGTAGAACCGTGCTTCAGTCCAATTTAATTCTTTGTTTATATAATAATACAGGTCGCTGATGATATTAAACCGCATCCCTAAGATTATTTTTTCGTTAATATAATCGCTCGCATGGGAATTAAAATGTTTGGTTTCCTGATGGCGGAAATTTGCATATGTATTTATCCGGCGAAACAATTCAAACGTCCTGGAAAATCCGATACCGGCGTTATGTGAACGTATCGGCGAAAGCCTGCCGAGCTCGTTCTGAAAGGAATAATCAAGCCGCATGGATGTCAAAGGATCAATGGAGTATGCTGCGTCTATGTTAAAGTCCTCATTGAGCCTGTCTTCATTGCTTGGGTTCGGAAACAATCTGTCCCAGAACAGATCCATCCTGCTTGAAAGATCCAGTCCCTCAAATGGCCTGTAAGAGGCGGTTGTCAATAAACCCAATTCCCCTGCCCTCCATCCCCCTCCATTCATTGACTTAAAGGCTTTGTCCGTATCGCGCAATTCAGATGTCAGTTGAAAGTTCGGCACGGAATAGTTGGCGGTTAAAAGATTCGCGAAATTCTCTGTATCATAGCCTATTTCGTAATCTAACTTCCATGGATCAAAATGCTGGCTTGTTTTAAAATCATATCCGTATTTGTTAAGATAATCCGGTCTGTCGTTTCCGTATCCTGAAAAAGCTGAAAAATCATAGTTTTGAGTCTGAACAGGAGAGAAACTTATGTCAATTCCGTCTAAATACGAATCCCTGGACTCATCAAGGCCGGGCGAAAGCCTTCCGTATCTTCCTCCGCCTTCCCTTCCCCAGAAAAGCTTGTAATCTAGTTTTTTGTCAAAAGCAGGAGAATCAAAATACAGGCCTCTAAGGCCCTGGCCTGAAAAAGCAAGATTGGAGATTTCCGGAGCAAAATCAAAGCCCCTTATATCAAACCCGTCAAAACCTGCCCATTTGCCCTCTTCCAACCCTAAAGTAAAATAAGTCAGATCAGTCGTACTGCTCACAGTCCTTACTCCGGCCTGTGAATCGAGCTTGCCGTAAGGAGTCTCTCCGTTTATGGACATCCAGTGGTTCCAGCTGTAAGAAGTCCTTTTCAAATCGTCTATTCTTCTTCCTCTTTCAGCTTCTGTCCAGTCAACTGAGTAACGCACTTTAAACGCTCCTAATTTCTGCTGGTCCATCCGATACTCTTCCTCTACTGTCATTCCCTTCGGTTTGGGGGGTGTACCTAAAAATTCTATGGTCCAGCGGTCCCTTGCATCCCACACATGCAGGTACGTATAACCCAGTTCATTCCCCGTCACAGATAATTCATCGGGGCTGATCTTTTCTACGCGGATGATCTCCGGCTGGGTAATAAGGAACCTGGAAATATTCTGGCCTCTGACAATAAATGATTTATCCTTCTCGATTTCAAGTGGAAACCTAAGGTCTTTTAGCGTCGCATCAAGGACAAGAATTTGAGGAGGAGATTGGGTTTTTTCAACGGCGCCTTCTTCTTCGATCCGAGATAATTCATTTTCAATAATGCTCTTTGTTGGCGAAGCAGGCAAAAATGTCCCCTGCTGGATCTGCGGCGTTTGAATATAAGATGTTTTTGGCATATCAGTACCGCAGGATTCGCAGGCAGCTGCCTTAGGATATACCCTAACCTCAGGTATCTGAACTGCAGGCTTTGGTACCTGTTTATACATGATCATGTCGATATACTGCCTGGCAGGAGTATAATCGGGATTGGCAAGCAGTGCCTTCTGAAATTCTGATAGAGCTTCAGTATAGCGCCCCTGCCTGTAAAGCTTTGCCCCGAGCTCACATAAGTATTCCGAAGCCATGGAATAGCCGTATGCAGGATGAAATTGCGCCAATACAAAAATTGCCGCCATGACTATATAACCTGCCTTTTTAAGCCTCATTATTTCAGCTCCCCTACACTAAGTATATCCTGATTTTGGCCTATTTCAACCGCAGCCTCTTTTACTATAATCGGGCCTCTGCCCAAACCCGCTTCTTCCTGAGCCTTGCCCAGGTCAAGTGTAAGTATCAGATCATAAACGCCTTTTGGAACAGGCAGGCTCCAGCTTGCCGAAAGCAAGGCAGAATCACCAGGAAAGGTGTAAACATTGCTGAATTCTCCCCTGGCAAAGACCATGCCTTTTTTGTCGATCAGGTTGAAATTGCCTCCCGCGGTAATATCGACATTTCCCTGATTTTTCAGGCCAAGCTCCATCTTTAAAGGCGATTTTTCCGATTCCTTCTTCAAAGAAAACCCGCTGATCGCAACGTCTTTTTTTTCAGATCCAGCAGCCTCGATATAAAATATTGTACCCATGCGCACTGCAACGCTTACGCCCACACCTTCGCTATCAGGCCTTCCAAGCAGGCCTTCAAAAAATAATATTGCATAGTGCCCGCCTTCGGTGCCGTCAGGCACAGTAACTGTGTAATTGATTTTCTGTTTTGCGTATGGGGCAAGAGTCAATTCTGAGGGGCTGAAAGTTATCCAGTCTGCGCAAGAAAGTCCGGTCGAACCTGCTGGCCTGAATTCTTTGGAGCCGTCAAAGGGATTCACATAGATCCAATCTTCCAGATAGACCTTCACTGACTTTGGCTCTGCCGAAGGGTTTTCAACTGTTATAACTCCCACTTTTTTCTGTCCCGCAGGAATATTCAAGCGGATCTTGCCCTTATCGATACGCACCACCTCAATCGCAAAAGCTGCCTGAGAACAGAATAAAACAGCAAGAGTCAATCCAATTAAAAAAAATAGTCTTTTTCTCAAAAACGACCTCCTTTAAGGTTGTGGAACCCCTTTTCACTAAAAACGAGACCCTTTTTGAACCTCTATTTAATCGAAATCGTAATGGTTACCTGGCCTTTGTATTTTCCAGAGGGTTGAGTTAACTCAATAGGTTCATATCCAGGAAAAGGCAAGCCGCCTCCGACATCATAAGGTGGCAGACCATAATACGCCTGGATAATACGTGCGCTGGCAGCGCCCATTTCGCTCGAATAAATGAGTTTGTCTCCTACGGCTGAACCTGCTGATCCCAATTTGGCCCCTGTGGGCATAGATCCCTGGAATGCTTCTCCACCCGGAAAAACAAACTTGTCCTGATCAGAATAGGCAGGAGTCAAACCAAAGCTGTTCGCGTTTATTGAACCGAGACCCATTTCATTGTCCAGGCCAAGGCAGTTGCTTCTTATTTCGTAAGGATTGCCGAAAGGCTGGGCAAAAATCACGACACAATAGCCTGCCTTGCTATAAAAAGCACCTGTGTTAGACCCGTCATCAAGAAGATACGTAAGTTCTCCGAAATCCATGGCAGTTTCTTCTGTTGAATCTGTCCAGGGATTATCGTCGGTGTCCTCGCCGATGATCTTAAGGATGACCACATCTATCTGCGGAGAATTACTGGGGATCTCAGCAAAGACGTCTATCAACTTTTCAGACGCGGCAAAAACAGTAGCCCTGAAAGGAACAACCAAACTAAACAACAATAGCAAAATAGCAAATTTCTTAATCATAGTTTTGCACTTTTTAAAAATCGTTAAAGTTATTCATCTCCTTTTTTCTAAAATTATATTTTTAAAAATCTTCCGTCCTTGATAAGGCTTTATTACGGGGTCAATGTTAGAACCACATTGGCCCTGTAAGTCCCTGATTTCTGAGATTGAGAAATCAAGCTGTTAGATGTTTTGCTGACGGTCTTTGTAGGATCGCCAGTGATCCCGACATACACTCTGAATACGTCCGAACCGCCTGTCGTAGTCGAAGTGTACACATTATATGCTGTAGTTGCAGCAGCTGAATGTACTGCCTGCGCCAATCCTGCGCTGTAAACTGTTGCCGTAGTCCCGTCTGTATTAAAGTGAGGCCCGCCTGCAACCGTAAAACAGTCGCTGGAAAGCGTTGTAACTGCGTCTACCGCGTGTAGAAGCGGGGCGCCGGTGTATGTCACATAATACTGAGTCCCTGCATTGCTGGTCACGCTGACTAATGCTAGAAAATGCTGGCTTCCACCTAACGGAGAAGTAGTGGGGCTTGTGGGATTCGCGAGCACTAATGTGCCAAAGTCCATCGTAGGAAACAGGTCAGTCGCAAAATTATATGTCGTAGCGCTTGTGCTCTTATACAGTTTTACGTCGATAGTAGTCGAACCTGTAACTGCCGCACTGACATTAAGTGTCTTTGGGGTCGCTGCAAATACATTGCCTGCGATAAAACACGTCGCAAACATCATTGCCATAAGTATCAATATAGTATTTTTCATTTCACACCTCCTTTCGTGTCCATTATTTTTTAAACCTTTTGATCCAATCATTTTTTCTCTCCTTTGTTTTTAAAATATCAGTTAAAATTTTTCAGCCCTTTCTCCTTGATAAGGCTTTATTACGGGGTCAATGTTAGAACCACATTGGCCCTGTAAGTCCCTGATTTCTGAGATTGAGAAATCAAGCTGTTAGATGTTTTGCTGACGGTCTTTGTAGGATCGCCAGTGA